>Ga0206130_10000543_pt1 | contig 63188 bp, 62 predicted proteins | sample Helgoland_Spring_9_FD_148637 | JGI IMG/M metagenome (GOLD analysis project Ga0206130, IMG submission 148637) | Pelagic subsurface seawater microbial communities from Kabeltonne, Helgoland, North Sea - Helgoland_Spring_Bloom_20160512_1 | ecosystem: Environmental > Aquatic > Marine > Epipelagic ... | reverse complement strand
CCCATCCACATGTCACATACCCTTTGCGCTCGCCTCACGGCCCGCGCCGTCGCGGGGTGGAGCAGCCCGGTAGCTCGTCAGGCTCATAACCTGAAGGTCACAGGTTCAAATCCTGTCCCCGCAACCATCTTGATTTGCAACGCCTCCTCGGTCAGCCCCCCGGAGGCTTTTTTGCGTTTTTGCATCCGCGCATAGCTCGAGCATTGACACCAACTCGTCGCGCAGATGAAACGCAAGATCGCCGTTTTCCGGCTTTAATACTGCTTTGTCGATAAGCGCACGGATACGCCCGAACGCCTGAGCACGAAGGGCTTCATCCTCAAACACATCTGTCAGCCGTCAGACCATCTGGCGGTACGTGTTGCCTAGATCTGCGGGCAGCAGGTCGGCAGGCGCCGACGCCTGAGTCGCACGGTCGGCTTCGGCAAGCAACGTGCCTCGTCGCTCGGCCCACTGCTTCATTTCGGCAACGAACATCGCGGGGTCCACCCCCTTGAGGAGAGCCGCCATGGCTAGAGCGTTCTGTCGATTGATCTCCATCAATTCGAGCTCGCGCTGCGGCTGGCAATCAGTCGCGCTCGCCTCTAGGCGCGCCGTCTCCACCGCATATTCCTCGAGAAATACCGCTAGCACTCATCACGGATCATCTCGATCGCTAGTCCGGCGAGAATACGAGCGTCGTTCGCTTTGGCGGATCGTCAGGCGGTGGCCGCAAAACGCCGGGCCCTTCTTCGATGCCCCCTGACAGCCAAACCGGGTTTGACCAGATTTGGCATTGCTCGAACCGCATTCACCACAGGTTATCTTGCCGATCGTCAGATATTTGGGGCGCTGTTGTGCGAAGAAGGGCAAGGCATGCGCGGTGTCCCTGGTCTTCATTGGACCACGGTGCAGCGCATGCTGGTGGCCCTTGACGCCCTGCCACAACGCGTCGCTGACGATGCGCCGTTCCGGCGTTGCGACAATAGCAGCCTGCTGCTCTTCTGCTTTCACGACGGAAAGGGGCCGTCCGGTATCGGGGTTCTTGCGATACGTTTGGCGAGCGTAGGCCCGACGGCCGACGTAGAGCTGATTGTTGAAAATGCCGGTACCTAATAGCCTCTAGATTTCTGGACGCCTTCAATCCTAATTTTGAGGATAGGAGGCGACGATGGCGAAGCCCAATTTTAGCGCTGAACTTCGGTCGTTGCATCTCCATCCCCTGGTTCCAAAAACACCTTATCTCGGTGTCCACGGAACCGGCAGCAACTCAAGGCCGTGGGGTGTGCCTTGAGGTAGGTGGCGTCGATCATGACGGTCTTCGGGTAGGAGCTTGCGGCAGCCAGCCCCTTCATCATCTGAAGGAAGATGCCCTTCGCTCCCCGGCGCTTCCACCGGTTGTAGAGCGTCTTGTGCGGACCATAATCCTTAGACGCATCACACCACCGAAGCCCGTTGCGGTTGAAGAAAACGATCCCGCTCAGCACCCGACGATCATCGCCCTGCGGTCGTCCATGGCTCTGAGGAAAGTACGGCTGCAGCCGCCCCATCTGCTCGTCCGTCAGGCAGTACAGGTCGCTCATCCTCAGTGTCCTCACCGAGTCTGAATAAGACCGCGACGATTGCATCAATAAGTCCTGACTCTAGCAAATTATGTCTATCAGGCACATTAGGCGTCAATATCGTCAAGTAGAAAGACGACCTATGTTGTATTGATGCGAAACTTACCTGCAGAATATGCTCTGCGTTTTCCAGGCGTCCCTCATGTCGGTATACTGATGAATTTAGGTTTCAAATTTTTCCCGTCCGACATGAAGGTGACCGAATTGCCAACCATCCCTGCCCGAACCCGCATCGTCCGATCCGTTGCGCTGGCGTTCCTCGTCGGTGCGTGCACATCGGTCACCGCCCCGCCGCCCCGCCTGGGCGTCGACGCTTTTTAAACTCAGTACCTCGACGCGGGGGCATACCGGTCACCGCGTCTCTCAAGGTACCGGCGGGGGCACTGCGCCGGGCACGCCGGATCGCGCTGCAGATGCTCGATCATCGGCCCGACATCCGCGCCGCGCGGGTCGCGATGGGCGCGCGCGTCGCGATCATGGCGCAGGACGAGGGCACGATGGACCTGCCCGAACAGGCCGACTGGAAGAAACCGGCGGCGGACGATCCGGTGCTGACCTATTGCGAGCGCAAACATTATGACGAGCGCATCGGACGGCTGAGCGACCGTGACTATTGGAACGGTCGGGCGCGGGGCATGGGCGGGCTGCTGACCAGCGGGGCGGAGGAGAATTTGCTCGCGGTGCCCGGGACCCGCTATTATGGCGAGAATATCTTCGTCCATGAATTCTCGCACGAGATCATGGCGGGCGTCGAACGCGCCGACCCCGATCTCTTTCGCCGGATCAAGACGCGCTACGTCGAGGCGAAGGCGGAAGGCCTGTGGAAGGGCGAATATGCCGAGACCACCGCGGAGGAATATTCGGCGGAGGGGACGCAATTCTGGTTCAATTCCAACCGTCTCGCCGTGATCGACGGGTGGCGCATCCTCTCCGACCAGGATTTCAGGGGTTACGACCCCAGGCTCTACGCTCTTCTCGCCGAGGTCTATGGCGGGCGTCACCATTTGGCGACCGATGCCTTTTACAACCATCCCGCGCGGGTGCCGCCCGGCCCGCCGCGACAGTCGACGGCGGAGGTGTGCTGATGCCCGGGCGCGATCACGCGCTCGTCAGCGCGACATCCTCGCCGATCACCTATCCGATTCTCGAATTCACCATGGCGATCAGGCCTGAACCGCAGAGGTTGATAGGCGCCTACCCCTAGCGCTGCACCCCGTTGGCCATGTCGGGCACGGGGGAGATCGGGCGCCCGCTGTCGAACCAGCTGTTCAGATTATCGGCGACCATCGCGCCCATCGCCGATCGCGTCCGATCCGAGGCCGACCCGATATGCGGTAGCAGGACGACGTTGGGCAGATCGAGCAATGCGTCGGGCACGTGCGGCTCGTCGGCATAGACGTCGAGCCCCGCGCCGAGGATCGTCCCGGCCTCCAGCGCCGCGATCAGCACGGCTTCGTCGACGACGCTGCCACGCGCGACGTTGATGAGCACGCCATCGGGGCCAAGCGCGGCCAGCACGCGGCGATCGACCAGATGGCGCGTCGCCGCGCCGCCGGGGACGACGGCGATCAATACATCGGACGCGGCGGCCAAGGCCGCGGGCGTCGGGTGATAGGCGTAGGCCACATCCGGCTGCGCGGCGCGACCATGATAGGCGATCGCTACCCCGAATCCTTCCAGACGCCGCGCGATCGCCTTGCCGATCGACCCCAGACCCAACACGCCGACCCGCCGTCCCCGCAAGGTCGGCGACAGGGGGAAGGGGGCGGTCGGCCAATGCCCTTCGCGGACATAGCGATCGGCTTGCGGGATGCGCCGGATCGTGGCGAGCAACAGGCCGATCGTCAGGTCGGCGACCTCCTGGTCGAGCACCCCGGGGGTATTGGTGACCATCACCCCGCGCGCGGCGGCCGCCACCACATCGATATTGTCATAGCCGACGCCGAAATTCGCGACGATTTCGAGCGCGGGCAGGCGATCGAACCAGCGGGCATCGATGCGACCGGCCAAGGTCGAGGCCGCGATACCCCGGATGCGCGGTGCGACCGTCGCCAGAAAGCCGTCAGGATCGTCATGCTCCCACAACCGGTGCAGGACAAAACGAGGGTCCAGCGATGCTGCGACCCCGGGATACATCGGCGCTGGCATCAATATGTCGGGATAGCTCATGCGGCCTCGTTAGCATGGCGGGCGGTCGAGGGGCACGGGGCATCGTCGGCGATGCTGTGGGGCAGTCGACCCCGTCGTCGGTACGGCTGACGGTTGATCGACATCGGTTCAGCCGCCAAGAGTTCGCACACGATGTATGGCGGGACGTCACGCGCACGGGTCGAGAGGAAACGGGATCATGGACGGCAGCTATCTGGCGGGGCGGCCCGCCTATCTGTGGCGCCAGCTGACCAAGCGGATCTGGTTTCGCGCGTCGTTGTTCAGCATCGCCGCGATCCTGACCGCGCTGGTCGCCGCGGCGGTCGCACCGTTCATTCCCTATGAACTCAGCCTGCGCGTCGGTGGCGAGGCGGTCGACAATATCTTGACCATCCTGGCGTCGAGCATGCTGGCGGTCACGACCTTTGCGCTGTCGGCGATGGTGACCGCCTATGGATCGGCAACCGGCACGGTGACGCCGCGCGCGACGCAATTGCTGGTCGAGGATAATTTCACCCAGAACGCGCTGTCGACGTTCGTCGGGACGTTCCTGTTCAGCATCGTCGGGATCATCGCGCTGACCACCGGCATCTATGGCGCCAAGGGACGCGTCGTCCTGTTCTTCGCGACGGTCGTGATCGTGCTGATCATCGCGATCACGCTGCTGCGGTGGATCCAGCATCTGTCCAGTTTCGGGCGCGTCCGCGACACGATCGAACGGGTCGAGGTGGTGGCACGGCGCGCGATGTCGTCCTGGGCGCAGACACCGCGCTTCGGCGGTCGCCCTGCCGTCGCCATTCCCGCGGACGCGATCACGGTCCTGCCCGATCGGGCGGGCTATATCGCGCATATCGACATGCATGCGCTGGCGACGATCGCCGAGGACCGGGACTTCATCATCCATGTCGCGTCACTGCCCGGCGCCTTCGTTCACCCCGATCGCCCGTTGGCCCATGTCGTCGGGGCCGTCGACGAACGGTGTCGATCGCGGATCGCCAACGCCTTTTCGGTGCTCGACGACCGCGAGTTCGAACAGGACCCGCGCTTCGGCCTGATCGTCCTGTCGGAAATCGCGTCGCGCGCGCTGTCGCCCGCGGTCAATGATCCGGGAACCGCGATCCGCGTGATCGGATCGGCGCATCGCGTGCTGATCGACCTAGTCGACACCGACCTGGCGGAGGACCGCCCCGATTACCCCCGGGTGCATGTACCCGACCTGGCGATCGCGGATTTGTTCACCGACGTGTTTCGCCCGATCGCGCGCGATGGCGCCGCGATGGTCGAGGTCCAGCTGCGGCTGCAGGCGACGTTGAAGGCGCTGGCGATCCACGCGCCCGCAACCTTCGCCGCGGCGTCGATCGATCATCTGGCGGCGGCGAGGGATCGTGCGCACGCGGCGATGGCCCATGTCGCGGACGCCGACGTGCTCGACTAGCGCCGTCGCGCGCAACCGTGAAAAGCACGGGTTCGCCGTGAGACATTTTGCGACACAATTGTGCTGGACGGAGACGCGTCGCTTGGTCAGACCGGTCGTCATGGTCCGTTCACGTCGCCACGCACACATCCTGTGGCTCACCGCTGTCATGGGCACTGGTGTCATGGTCACGGGCTGCACCGTCGGTCCCGACTATAAACTAAAATATCCCGGCGAACTCGGCGTGCCGACGAATTATTCGGTGCCTGCCACGCCGACGGCGGAAGACCTGACGCAATGGTGGACGCGGTTCAACGATCCGGTGCTGGTCACGATCGTCGACCAGGCGCGGGTCGCGAACACCGATCTGGGTCAGGCCGTAGCGCGGCTTCGCCAGGCGCGCGAATCGCTGGTGCAGAATCGCGCGACGCTGTTGCCGACGCTCAGCGGATCGGGCGGGTATCAACGCAACGAAAACCTGCGGGGCGGGGGGCGGTCGTTCACCCTGCCCGACGGCACCGTCGTCGACACCGGCGGGGGTGGCGGCACGAACAGTTTCTCGGCGGGATTGTCCGCGAGCTATCAGCTGGGGCTGTTCGGCGAGGTTCGCCGCACGGTCGAGGCGAGCGGGGCGGCCTATCAGGCGTCGGGATATGATTATGCGACCACGCTGATCTCGATCGAGAGCGAGGTGGCACGCAATTACATGCTCGCCCGGCTGTATCAGCAGCAGCTCGCCAATGCGCGCGCCAGCCTGGCGATCCAGGACGACAATCTCGAGATCGCGGGATTTCGCGTCCAGGCGGGGCTGGTGTCGAGCCTGGACAGCGAACAGGCGCGCAGCCAGCGGGCGCAGACCGGGGCGACGATTCCGGCGCTGGAGACGCAATATAACAATGCGGTATCGCGGCTGGGCGTGTTGACCGGCCAGGCACCCGGCGCGCTCAAAGCGACGATGGCGCCGGTCAAGGCGATCCCGACGGTGCCGACCGCGGTCGGCGTTGGCGTTCCCGCCGATACGTTGCGCCAGCGGCCCGATGTGCGCGCCGCCGAACGCAACCTGGCCGCGGCGACCGCGCGGATCGGGGTGGCGAAGGCGGCGCTCTATCCCGCCCTGGCGATATCGGGGAGCATGAACACCAACGCGACATCGCTCGCCGGGATCGGCAGCGCGATCACCGGCAGCCTGTTCGCCGGCCTGACGCAGGCGATCTTCAACGGCGGACGATTGCGTAGCCAGGTGCGGGGCGCGGAAGCGGCGGCGGACCAGGCGTTATATGCTTACAGGGGCACGGTGCTGACCGCGCTCGAGGATGTCGAAAACGCGATCGTCGCGTTGCAGAATGCCCGGGCGCGCGAGGCGCAATTCGTCATCGCGCTCGACGCGGCGACCAACACGGCATCGCTCGGGCGGCTACAGTATCGCAACGGGCTGACCGATTTCCTGACGCTCAACACCGCCGAAACCGCGCTGCTGTCGGCACAGAACGGGCTGACGCAGGCGCGCGCCGACAAGGCCACCGCGCTCATCCAACTCTATGTCGCGCTGGGGGGCGGCTGGGATCCGACGACGGTCCCGACCGCACCACCGACCGGCACGATCATTCCCGTGGCAGGAACACCCTGATGGCCGACGAAACGCTCGACGACTTCCTTGGCGTGAAGCCGCGGCCTGCCTGGCGGCGCCATGCCAAATGGATCGCGATCGCGATCGGCGTCATCCTGATCTGCCTGCTGCTGGTCCGCTGTTTCGGCGGCAAGGCAGAGACGCAATATGCGACCGCGCCGGTGACGCGCGGCGATCTGACCACCAGCGTGGCAGCCACGGGGAAGCTCGCACCCACCAACCAGGTCACGGTGGGATCGCAGCTGTCGGGGCTGGTCACGAAGGTCGTCGTCGACGTCAACGACCGCGTCACGGCGGGACAGGCGCTCGCCCTGATCGATCCCGAACAGATCGACGATCAGATCCGTCAGCAGCAGGCGCAGATCGCCGCCACTGTGGCGCAGGTCAATCAGGCGCAGGCCACGGTCGCCGAGGCACAGGCGCAGCTCGCGAGACTCGACAGCGTCTATAAACTGTCGAACGGTCGGGTGCCGTCGGCGGCCGAATTGCAGACGGGCAGGGCCAATTACGCCCGCGCGGTCGCGGCGCAGAAGACCGCGCAGGCCAATGTCGTCGCGGCGAAGGCGGCGCTGGCCCAGAACCAGACGCAGCGCCAACGCGCGATCATCCGGTCGCCCGTCACCGGGGTCGTGCTGGCGCGGCAGATCGACCCCGGTCAGACGGTCGCTGCGTCGTTCAACACGCCGACGTTGTTCGTGATCGCCGAGGATCTGACCAAGATGAAGCTGGAGGTCGCGATCGACGAGGCCGATGTCGGATCGGTCGCGGTGGGTCAAAAGGCGACGTTTACCGTCGATGCCTTTCCGGGCAAAACCTTTCCGGCGACGATCACGCGGGTCGATCTGGGGTCGAACCTGACCGTCAGTTCGGCGACGTCGTCGGCGTCGACGACGAGCGCTGCGTCGAGTTCGCAGGTGGTGAGCTATGCCGCCGATCTGACGGTGGACAACCCCACGCTGGAATTGCGTCCCGGGATGACGGCGACCGCCGATATCGTGACCTCGTCGAAGCAGAACATCCTGCTCGTCCCCAACAGCGCGCTTAGGTTCAAACCGACCGCGGCGGGCGCGGGTGACGGTGGCGGCATTGCGAGTTCGCTGACGTTCCGCCGACCGCGGTCGAACGACAAATCGGCATCGACCGGACGTGGGGCGACCCAGACGCTGTACGTCAAGGGTACGGACGGCAAGCCCCAGCCCGTCGAGGTGACGACCGGCGATACCGACGGATCGATGACGCAAATCCTGTCGGGGAACGTCAAGCCGGGAATGCAGGCCATCACCGGTCAGCTGGCCGCGGACGACGCGGGGAGCGGCGGCGGGGCATCGCAGCCCAAGGCGCGGCGGTCGGGCGGTGGGAGCGGCGGCGGTGGCTGATCCCCTGATTTCGCTTCGCGGCGTGACCAAGGTCTATGGCACCGGCGCGACCCAGTTCCAGGCGTTGAAGGGCGTCGACCTAGATATCGCCACGGGTGATTTCGTCGCGGTCATGGGGCCGTCGGGATCGGGAAAATCGACGACGATGAATATCCTCGGCTGTCTCGACGTGCCGAGTGCGGGGACGTTCCTGTTCCGCGGCCATCACGTCGAAACGCTCGAACGCGACGAGCGGGCGTTGTTGCGGCGGCGCTATCTGGGCTTCGTGTTTCAGGGGTTCAACCTCCTCGCGCGGACGAGCGCGCTCGAGAATGTCGAGCTGCCGCTGCTGTACCGGGGCGACGACAAGAAGGCGCGCCGCACCGCCGCGATGGCAAGCCTCGACACGGTCGGTCTGGCCGACTGGTGGGACCATACGCCCGGCGAGCTGTCGGGCGGCCAGCAGCAGCGTGTCGCGATCGCGCGGGCGCTGGTGACCAGCCCCGATGTACTGCTCGCGGACGAACCGACGGGCAACCTCGATTCGGAACGATCGATCGAGATCATGGAACTGCTCAGCCGCCTCAACGCCACCAGCAACATCACCGTATTGATGGTGACGCACGAACCCGACATGGCCGCCTTTGCGCGCACCGTCGTCCACTTCAAGGACGGCCTGGTCGAGCGCATCGATACCCAGCATCGGCAGGGCGCCGAGGTGACGGTATGATCCCGTGCCGCCGTCTGGCGCATACCGTCGATGGGGCGCGATAGTCGATGCTGGGCACGACATTCCTCCTCGCGGTGCGATCGATCCGGCGCCACGTCCTGCGGTCTTTTCTGACGATCCTGGGCATCATCATCGGCGTCGCCGCGGTGGTGACAATGGTGACGCTGGGCAAGGCGACGACTGCGGCGGTGCAGAAACAGATCAGCGCGCTCGGCACCAACGTCCTCCAGGTCCGCCCCGGACAGGGTTTCGGGCGCGGGGGCGGGGGCCCGCCGCCACCCCCGTTGAAGGCCGCCGACGTGCGCCCGATCGCGCAACAGATCACGGGCGTCACCGCGGTCGCGCCGAGCGTGCAGCGCAGCGTGACCGCCATCTATTCGGGCAGCAACTGGACGACGACGGTCAACGGCACGACCGACGCCTATTTCGCGGTGCAGCCGTGGCCGCTGAGCGGCGGGCGCATCTTCACCGCCGCCGAACAGCAGGCGGGCAAGGCGGTGTGCATCCTGGGCAATACCGTCGTCACCAACCTGTTTCGTGGCGAAGCGCCGATCGGCAAGCGGCTGCGAATCAACGATATTTCCTGTGACGTGATCGGGACGCTGTCGACGCGCGGGCAGGCGGGATTCGGTGGCGATCAGGACGATACGGTGCTGATGCCGCTGAAAGCGGTGCAGCGGCGGTTGACGGGAACCGACGATATCGCGGCGATGCTGGTCGGTGTCGACGAGGCCTATTCGACGGCGCAGGTCCAGGCGTCGCTCACCGGCTTGTTGCGGCAGGAGCGACATCTGCAGCCGGGGCAGGACGATAATTTCTTCATTTTCGATTCGAAGCAGATATCGGACACGTTGACCGGCACGACGACCCTGCTGACGCGGATCGTCGCGGCGGTCGCGGGGATCAGTCTGGTCGTCGGTGGGATCGGGATCATGAACATCATGCTCGTCAGCGTCACCGAACGGACGCGGGAGATCGGCATCCGCCTGGCCATTGGCGCGGTCGCGGGCGAGGTGCTGTTGCAATTCCTGGTCGAGGCGATCGCGCTGTCGTGTCTCGGCGGGCTGATCGGCCTGGTGCTGGCGCAGCTGGTCGTGGCCGCGCTGACGCCGCTGATGCAGGTTCCCTTTATCTTCGACCTGCAGATCAACGTGATCGCCTTTGCGATCTCTGCCGTGATCGGGGTCGTGTTCGGCTATTTCCCGGCGCGCAGGGCGGCCTCGCTCAACCCGATCGACGCCCTGCGCCACGAGTGACGATCCGCGCCTGACGCGGGAACAGCGCAGCGTCGGTGCGCTTATTCTACCGCGCGCAGCCGGGTGGTGGGACCGTCGAGCGCGCGGAGCAGGTCGTTGACCCGCGCGGCCAGATCGACCTGTCGAAACGGCTTGCCCAGGCGGGGGACATCCGGCGGCACGTCTTCACCCGCCGCTGCGTAGCCGGTGATGAGCAGCGCGGGGATGCGGATGCCCGCGGCGCGCAATTCGGTGATCAACCCGCCGCCGGTCATCGTGGGCATCAGATAATCGCTGACCAGAACATCGACGTCGATTCCCGACCGGATGGCCGAGAGCGCCTGGGACGCCGAACTCATCTCGACGACGGTATAGCCGATATCGCGCAGCATGTCGGCGGTGGCGCTACGGACGATATCCTCGTCGTCGACCAGCAACACGGTCGCGGCGCGGCGCGCGACCACGGGATCGACGGGCTGTTCGCCCGCATCGCTGGCGGGTTCGTCGGTCGCCGGGAGCCAGAGTTCGACTGTCGTGCCCGCCCCCGGTTCGCTCGACAGGCGCAGCGTGCCGCCCGATTGCGCCGCCAGCCCGTGGATCATCGACAGACCAAGGCCGGTGCCCTTGCCGATCCCCTTGGTCGAGAAGAATGGTTCGGTCGCCCGGGCGAGCGTCGCGCGATCCATCCCCGTGCCGGTGTCCGTGGCGAGCAGGCGCACATATGTGCCCGCGGCCAGCCCCAGCGCGTTGCGATCATCGACGGTGACCTCGGTCGCGGTCAGGTTCAGCCGCCCACCGCCGGGCATCGCGTCGCGCGCGTTGATGGCGAGATTGAGCAGCGCCAATTCGAGCTGATTGGGATCGACGCGGGCCGACGACAGGTGGCGTGGCACCTCGAGCACGACGGCGATCGACGGGCCGAGCGAGCGACGGATCAGGTCGACGATCCCGTCGATCAGGCCACCGACGTCGACGGCGCGGGGCTGCAACGTCTGTCGCCGGGCGAACGACAACAGACGCTGGGTCAGCGTCGCGGCGCGTTCCGCCGCCTGCAACGCGCCGCCGATCATCCGCTGGCTGCGCTCGTCGTCCTTGTGGCGCCGCCGCAGCAGGTCGAGGCTGCCGACGATCGGGGTCAGCAGATTGTTGAAATCATGCGCGACGCCGCCGGTCAATTGGCCGATGGCATCCATTTTTTGCGCCTGCGCGAGCAGCGCGTCGGCTTCCTTGCGATCGGTGATGTCGGAGACGACGCCGGTCATCCGGACGGGCGTCCCCGCCTGATCGTATCGCACGCGTCCCTTGGCGACGATCCACCGCGGGCTGCCATCGGCGGCGAGGATGCTGCATTCGATATCGAGCGAACCCGATGTTATGGCCGCGTCGAAGGCTGCTGCGACCATGGCGCGTTGCGGCGCATCGACATGCTGTAGAAACGCCTCGACGCCCCAGTGCGGCACGGCTTCGCGATAGCCGAAGATTTCGTCATGGCGCAGCGATCGCCAGGCATCGCCGGTCGTCAGGTCGATGTCCCAACTGCCCATTCCCGCCGCCTCGAGCGCGATTTCGAGGCTGTTCCGGGTCGCCTCCAGCTCGCGTGTGCGATCGACCACCGCGCTTTCCAGCCGTTCGGCGGCGTCGCGGACCTCATATTGGCGGCTTCTGGCCTGAAGGGCCGATCGGACCGCGCCCAGCAGGGCTTCGGCGTGCAGGGGGCGTTCGAGCAGGACGACATTTCCCAGATCGGCAAGCCGCTGCGTCGCGATCGACGTGCGCGGTGTCCGGGCGCCGTTGGCCAGCACGATGAAGGGGATGTCGGCCCAGGCGGGCTGTCCCGCCACCCAGGCGGCGAGATCGGCCGTGTCGCCGATCGTGAGCGCTTCCTCGGTCAGCAACACCGCGCCAGCCCCGGTGTTCAGCTGGTCGATCAGCATCGCCTGATCGGCGCATACCTGGGTCCGGATGTCATGGCGTGCCAGCAGGGTCGCCGCGATCGACGCATCCCGGCCCCGCGGCGCTAAAATCAGGACATGGTCAGGCATGCCCGTTCTGCGCACGCGGTTCATCCTGTGGCTCGGATCGCGCCGACATCAACGTCGCGCCTTCGCCTGAATAGGTGGGCACGCCCGTCAGCACGCCGCGGAACTGCCGCAGCGGCTCGCCGACCTGCAAGCCGTTGCTGCCGATCTGAAATTCACGAATCGTCCGTTCGTGCTGGGCGGTGCGCGTCTTGATGACCGAAATCGCCTGCCGCACCTGACCGTTCGCCTCGAAATAGCGGAGCTGGACGACCGTATCGGAGAGATAGCTGAGATCGACGTCGGAGCGGACGTCCCCCATCACCCCGTGCAGCCCCAGGATCAGCAGGCTCACGACGCCTTTCTGCCCCAGATAGGTCAGCATCTCATGCATCTGCAGCACCAGAAACTGTTCGTTCGGCATCGATTGCAGATAGGCGTTGAGGCTGTCGATGATCACGAAGGTCGCGCCATGTTCCTCCACCGCCTGGCGGATCGATCCGGCGAATTCGCCGGGGGACATTTCCGCCGGGTCGATGGCGCGCAATTCGAGTTGCCCGTTGTCGATATAGGGTTGCAGGTCCATCCCCAGCGCCGCGCTGCGGACGAGCAGCGTCGGCAGGCGTTCGTCGAACAGGAAATAGGCGGCGCGGTTCCCCCGTTTCAGCGCGGCGACCATACATTGCACCGATGCGGTCGTCTTGCCGACCCCGGCCGGGCCGGTGAGAAGCGTCGCGGTTCCCGGCACCAGCCCACCGCCGAGCAGCGCGTCGAGTTCGCGCGATCCCGACGAGACGATCACCCCGGCGACGGTCGTTTCGTGATCGGAGGCGACGAGGCGGGGATAGACGCACAGACCGCCACGTTCGATCTCGAAATCATGATAGCCGCCGCGGTAGCGAAGCCCGCGCATCTTCACGACATGCAGGCGGCGACGTTGCGCGCCGAACCCCGACAACATCTGTTCGAGCGACACCACGCCATGCGCGATACTGTGCAGTTGCAGATCGCTGCCCGCGCCGCTCTTGTCGTCGAGAAACAAGACGGTGCAGCGCCGGGTCGAGAAGAAATGCTTGAGCGCCAGGATCTGCCGCCGGTAACGGATCGGACTCTGGGCGAGGAGGCGGAGTTCGGACAGGCTGTCGAGGACGACGCGGGCCGGTTGCACCTCCTCGACCTTGGCCATGACATCGCGGATCGTCTCGCCGAGTTCGACCTCGCTCGGATGCAGCAACGTCTGTTCCTGATCCTCGCCGAGGCCGTCGGCCGGGATCATCTCGAACAGGTTCAGCCCGTCGAGCGTCCAGCCGTGCGTCGCCGCGACGGCGCGAAGCTCCACCTCGGTTTCCGCCAGCGTGATGTACAGGCCCGTCTCGCCGATCGCCGCGCCGGCCAACAGGAACCCCAGGCCAAGCGTCGTCTTGCCGGTGCCGGGCGTTCCCTCGACCAGATACATGCGGTGCGGCGTCAGGCCGCCATTCAGAATATCGTCGAGACCAGCGATCCCCGTCGACGCCCGGTCGGGCAGCATTTCCGTCACCGACACCACAATCTCCTGCGTCCCCCTATCGGTCGCGAAAAATCGGGCCGAGACTGGGTTAGCTAGCGCATTTATCGCCGCGTATCAAAGCGATGATGCGGATCGGGCGTCCGGATTTTGGTGTCTTGGCCAGCGCGGGCTCCCGCCGATCAGGTCCAGCGCCAGTCCCTGACCTCGGGCATATCCTCCCCGTGTCGATCGATATAGCGTCGATGCTCGACCAGCTTGTCGCGCATCGCCTGTCTCAGCCGGTCGCCCGCGTCGCCGGTCTGGGGCAGGTGATCGATCGCATCGATGACGAGCGTGAACCGGTCGAGACCGTTCTGGACGCGGATGTCGAACGGGGTCGTGATCGTTCCTTCTTCGCGATAGCCGTGGACCGATAAGGCGCGGTTGGTGCGGTGGTAGGTCAGCTGGTGGACGAGGCCGGGATAGCCGTGGAAGGCGAAGATGATCGGCTTGGCGACGGTGAACAGCGCGTCATAGGCGTCATCGCTGAGGCCGTGGGGATGTTCGGCACAGGGCTGTAGCCGCATCAGATCGACGACGTTGACGACCCGGATGGCGAGGCCGGGCAGGGCGGCCCGCAGGATCGACGTCGCCGCGAGCGCCTCCAGCGTCGGGGTGTCGCCGCAACAGGCGATGACGAGATCCGGGTCGTGCCCGGCAGCGACGTTGCTCGCCCAATCCCAGACGCCGATGCCCATCGTACAATGCGTGACCGCGTCGTCGATCGACAGCCATTGCGGCAGCGGGTGTTTGCCCGCGACGACGACGTTCACATATTGGCGGCTGCGCAGGCAATGGTCGACCACCGACAACAGGCAATTGGCATCGGGCGAGAGATAGACGCGGACGATATCCGCTTTCTTCGACACGACATGATCGAGAAAGCCGGGGTCCTGATGCGTGAACCCGTTGTGATCCTGTTGCCAGACATGGCTGGCGAGCAGGATGTTGAGCGAGGCGATGTCGCGCCGCCAGGGTATCTCGTTCGACACCTTCAGCCATTTCGCATGCTGGCCGACCATCGAATCGACGATGCGGATAAAGGCTTCATAGCTGTTGAACAGGCCGTGGCGACCGGTGAGCAGATAGCCCTCCAGCCAGCCCTCGCATTGATGTTCGCTCAGCATCGCGTCCATCACGCGGCCCGCGGGGGCGAGGAATTCGTCATGGGGCAGCGTGTCGCCCTCCCACTGGCGATCCGTCACCTCGAACACCGCGCCGAGCTTGTTAGACAGCGTTTCGTCGGGGCCGAAGAGGCGGAAATTGGCGGGGTTCTTGGCGATGACGTCGCGCAGGAAGCGCCCGAGTACCGGGGTGTCGCCGCTCGCGGTGGCGCCGGGTGCCGCGATGTCGAGCGCGTAGCTGGCGAAACCGGGCATATCGAGATCGCGCAGGAGCAGCCCGCCATTGGCGTGGGGATTGGCGCCCATCCGCCGGTCGCCCTCCGGCGCCAGCGTAGCGAGTTCGGGGACCAACCTTCCCTTGGCGTCGAACAACTCCTCGGGGCGATAGCTTCGCATCCAGCCCTCGAGCAGCGCGACATGATCGGGGTGGGCGGCGTCGACGATCAGCGGGACCTGATGCGATCGGAAGGTCCCCTCGATCTGGACCCCGTCGACGACGTCCGGGCCGGTCCAGCCCTTTGGCGAGCGCAGGACGATCATCGGCCAGCGGGGGCGCGTGGTATCGCCGGTGGCGCGCGCGTGATGCCGGATCGCGGCGATCTCGGCGACGACGGTGTCCATGACGGTCGCCATCGCCTGGTGCATCCGATCGGGATCGTCGCCCTCGACATAATGGGGTGCCCAGCCATTGCCGCGGAAGAACTGGTCGAGCTCGTCGGGATCGATCCGTGCGAGCAATGTCGGGTTGCTGATCTTATAGCCGTTGAGGTGCAGGATCGGCAGCACTGCGCCATCGGTGAGCGGATCGAGGAACTTGGTCGATTGCCACGCGGTGGCAAGCGGCCCCGTCTCCGCCTCGCCATCGCCGACGACGCACGCGACGATCAGGTCGGGGTTGTCGAGCGCCGCGCCGAACGCATGGCTGAGCGAATAGCCAAGCTCGCCGCCCTCGTGGATCGACCCCGGCGTGGTCGGTGCGACATGGCTCGAAATCCCGCCGGGAAAGGAGAATTGGGTGAAGAGCCGCGTCATCCCGGCGACGTCCTGCGACACGTCGGGGAAATAGGCGCTGTACGTCCCTTCGAGATAGGTGTTGGCAACCAGCGCGGGGCCGCCGTGACCGGGCCCGGCGATGTAGATCATGTCGAGATCATTCGCGCGGATCGCGCGGTTGAGATGGACGTAGATGAAATTCTGACCCGGCGTCGTCCCCCAATGGCCGACGACCATCGGCTTCACATCGGCGAGCGTCAGCGGTTCGCGCAGCAATGGGTTGGCGTAGAGATAGAGCTGACCCACCGACAGATAATTGGCGGCGCGCCAATAGGCGTGGGTCAGCCGCAACGCCTCCTGGTCGAGCGTCGGGGCGGCGGCTGTCCACACCGGGGTCAGGACGTTGCGGTTCGTCGTCGCCGATGGGCGATGGGCGAGTGTATCCATTTCGATGGTGCTCCACGATGTCGTGACGGTCGCGCGGCGGCGATCATTCGTTCGGAGGATTAGGCCCGTGGCCGCGCGCTGCGCACCGTCGGAAACTACGCAATCGGTCAGGACGCGGCGCAGCTAGGTAGTTTCCGATGCTGATCGCACGGGGCGGCATCGCCTATCCAACCGGTTCGGGGAAGCGATGCGTCGCGGCGCCCTTCCATCAGCCTCGCCCTAACAACAGGATGGAGACGGATTTGGCCGAATCGGTCCTCACCCTCAATGCCGGATCGTCGAGCCTGAAATTCGCCTTGTTCGACGCCGGGACGCTCGCGCCGGTGCTGCGCGGCGCGATTACGGGGATCGATGGTGACGCCACGCTGGCGATCGCAGGGTCGGCGGCGACGCGATGCTGGGCGCGCGGCGTCGATTTCGGCACATTGGTCACCGATCTGCTCGCGCTGGCGCATGATCACGCCGGACCCGATGGCATCGTCGCGGTCGGGCATCGGATCGTTCAGGGCGGTCCCGACCATATCGCCCCTGCACGGGTGACCCCCGATATACTCGCCGCGCTAGATGCGCTGGTCACGCTCGACCCGCTGCACCTGCCACATAATCTGGTGCCCGTTTACGCCGTTGCGGCGGCGTCGCCGACGATGGCGCAGGTCGTGTGTTTCGATACCCAATTCCACCAGACGATGCCTGCGGTAGCGCGCACCGTCGCGCTGCCGGTCGCGATCACCGGGCGAACGATCCGCCGCTATGGCTTTCACGGAATTTCCTACGACTACGTCGCGCGACGCCTGAAGCAGACCGCGCCCGAGATCGCGGATGCGCGGGTGATCGTCGCGCATCTGGGCGCGGGCGCCAGCCTGTGTGCGATGCATCGCGGTGCCAGTGTCGCGACGACGATGGGGTTCAGCACGCTCGACGGGCTGATGATGGCGACGCGCTGCGGCAGCCTCGATCCCGGCGTGATCCTGCATCTGATGCGCGAGGGGCGCGGCGTGGGGGAGATCGAGGACATTCTCTATCGCCGGTCGGGGCTGATCGGCGTGTCGGAGATCAGCGGCGACATGCAGGTCCTGCTCGCGAGCGATACCGACCAGGCGCGGGCCGCGATCGATCTGTTCACCTATCGCATCGCCGCCGAGATCGGCGCACTGGGCAGCGCGCTCGGCGGGATCGACGCGTTGGTCTTCACCGCCGGGATCGGGGAGCATTCCCCCGCCATCCGCGCCATGGTCGGCGCACGTCTCGCCTGGCTCGGCGTGCGGATCGATGCCGCGCTGAACGGGGCCGGGCAAGACCGGATCAGCCAACCCGCGAGCGCGATCGACGTGCGCGTGGTCGCGACCGATGAAGAGGCGATGATCGCGCATCACGTGCGGGCGGTGATCGATGCATGATCCCGCGACGGGGCGCGTCGTGACGGTGCGCGGCGCGGTCGTCGACGTCTCGTTCCTGGATGGCACACTGCCCGCGATCGGCACCGCGCTGATCGTCGAATGGGATCGCGACGCGGCGCTCGTGCTCGAAGTTCACAGCCATGTCGACCAGCATATCGTCCGCGCGATCGCGTTGCAGGCAACGACGGGGCTTGCCCGCGATACCCCGGTTCGCGCGACGGGTGAGCCGGTGATGGTCCCGGTCGGCGATGGCGTGCTCGGGCGCCTGCTCGATGTCACCGGCAATGTGCGCGACGGTGGCCCCGCGCTCGCCCCCGACACGCCGATGCGCAGCATCCACCAGTCGCCGCCCGCGCTGGACCGAGAGACCGCCGCCAGCGTGATCTTCGAAACCGGGATCAAGGTGATCGACCTGCTCGCCCCGCTGGCCCAGGGGGGCAAGGCGGCGATGTTCGGCGGGGCCGGCGTCGGCAAGACGGTGCTCGTGATGGAGCTGATCCACGCGATGGTCGCCAAATATGACGGTATTTCGGTCTTCGCCGGGGTCGGCGAGCGGTCGCGTGAAGGACATGAACTGCTGACCGACATGCAGGGGTCGGGCGTGCTCGCGCAGACGGTGCTGGTCTATGGCCAGATGAACGAGCCGCCGGGTGCGCGGTGGCGAGTGCCGCTGACCGCGCTGACGATCGCCGAATATTTTCGCGACGACCGGCATCGCAACGTGCTGTTGTTGATGGATAACGTCTTTCGCTTCGCCCAGGCGGGGAGCGAATTGTCGAGCCTGCTGGGTCGCCTGCCGTCCCGCGTCGGCTATCAGTCGACGCTGGCGACCGAGGTCGCCGCGCTCGAGGAACGGATCGCCTCGGTCCCCGGCGCCGCGGTCACCGCAATCCAGGCGGTGTACGTCCCCGCCGACGATTTCACCGACCCGGCGGTCACCGCGATTTCCAGCCACATGGACAGCATCATCATGTTGTCGCGCGCGCTGGCGGCGGAGGCCTTTTATCCCGCGATCGATCCGCTCGCCTCGTCATCGGTGCTGCTCGATCCGCTCGTCGTCGGCGAGGATCATTACGCGCTCGCCGAACGCGCGCGCGAGGCGTTGGCGCGGTTCGAGGAATTGCGCGACATCATCGCGTTGCTCGGGGTCGAGGAACTGGGCCCCGCCGACCGGTTGATCGTCAAGCGCGCGCGCCGGTTGCAGCGTTTCCTCAGCCAGCCCTTCACCGTCACCGAGGCGTTCACCGGCACCCCCGGCAAAAGCGTCAGCCGCGCCGACACGCTCAGCGGGTGCCGCGCGATCCTCGACGGGGAGGCCGACGATTGGGCGGAAAGCTCGCTCTACATGGTCGGCACGCTGGAGGATGCGCGCGCCAAGGAGGCTGCGTCGCACGATACGGCGGCGGGGGCGGCATGAGACTGCGCATCATCACCCCGCTGTCGGTCGTCGTCGACGAGGAGGCGACCAGTGTCCGCGCGGAAGATGCCAGCGGCAGTTTCGGCCTGTTGCCGGGCCATGCGGCGTTGCTGACCAGCCTGGCGATCGCGGTCGTCGAATGGACGCCCGCCGACAGCCCGCGTCGCTATTGCGCGGTGCGGGGCGGCATGCTGTCGGTGGCGGGGCAGGAGGTTGCGGTCGCGACGCGCGAGGCGATCGTCGGCGACGATATCGCGACGCTGGAGGCGACCGTGCTCGCGCGTTTTCGGGACGATAGCGACCGCGACCGCAGCGAACGGTTCGACAGCAACCAGCTCCAGCTGACCGCGATCCGCCGCATGGTCGGCGAGATGCAGGCGGGCGGGAGCCACGGGGCGCTGTTGTCATGACGCACGGCGAGGGCGATCCGATGCTGACCGCCATCGAACGCCGGGCCGCGCGCATCGCCCGGTGGCGGCGTGATGGCGATCCATCGGTCGCGCGGCGATTGGCGCAGATCGGGGTGCTCGGCTGGATCACGATCATCCCGATGCTCGTCGCGATCGTGGCGGGGCGCTGGCTCGACCGGCATTTCGCGAGCGGCATCTTCTGGACCGCGCCGTTGCTGATGCTCGGAACCGCGCTCGGCTGCTGGTCGGCGTGGCGTTGGATCCGCAGTGCATGACCGCGGTGCTGGTCATCCGCCTCGCCAGCTGTCTTGTGCTCGGCCTCGGGGTCGGGGCGGGTTATTTCGCGGCGATGTGGCGGAGCGCGCAGCTGTTCGCGGGGGGCGGTCGCACGATGGCGGCGATCGCGCTCGTCGTCGGGCGGTTCGCGGCGATCGTGGTGGTGCTCGGCGTCGTCGCCACGCGCGGCGGCGCGGGGCCGTTGCTCGCAACCGCGCTTGGGATCGTGATCGCGCGCTGGGTCGCGGTGCGGCGCGTCCGGGCGCTCGCGCCATGATGTCGCCGCTCGCCACCACGACGTTGCTGCGGATCGGCCCCGTCCCGATCAGCCAGGCGGTGGTCACGACCTGGGTGATCATGGCGGTGCTGATCCTGGGCAGCGCGATGCTGACGCGGCGGTTGTCGATCGTACCAGGCAAGTTGCAGGCGGCGCTGGAACTGACCGTCGAGACCGTCGATGCGCAGATCCGCGACACGATGCAGGCCGAACCCGGCCCGTATCGCGCGTTCATCGGGACGCTGTTCGTCTTCATCTTCGTCGCCAACTGGTCGACTTTGGTCCCCGGCGCTGCCCCGCCGACCGCGCGGATCGAAACCGATATCGCGCTGGCGCTGCTCGTCTTTCTCGCGGTGATCGGGTTCGGCATCCGGTCGGGCGGTGTGTCGGGTTATCTGAAGACCTTCGCCGCACCCAATGTGCTGATGATCCCGCTCAACCTCGTCGAGAGCGTGACGCGGACCTTTTCGATGTTCGTCCGCCTGTTCGGCAATGTGATGAGCGGCGTGTTCGTGATCGGCATCGTCATGTCGCTGGCGGGGCTGCTCGTGCCGATCCCGCTGATGGCGCTCGATCTGCTGACCGGCGCGGTTCAGGCGTACATCTTCGCGGTGCTCGCGATGGTCTTCATCAGCGCCGCGCTGCCCGATGCTTCCCTTCCCGAAAGGACCTCCCCATGAACTGGCTTGCCCTGTGCAGCATCTTTTCCGCCGCGTTGGCGGTGTCGTTTGGATCGATCGGCCCGGCCTTCGCCGAAGGGCGCGCGGTCGCGGCGGCGATGGACGCGATCGCGCGCCAGCCCGAGGCGGCGAGCACGATCTCGCGTACCCTGTTCGTCGGGCTCGCGATGATCGAGACGACCGCGATCTACTGCCTCGTCATCGCGTTGCTGCTGCTGTTCGCCAATCCGTTGCTGGGATGATCGCATGACGATCGACTGGTGGACGCTCGGCTTCCAGACCGTCAACGTCGCGGTCCTGATCTGGCTGCTCGGCCATTTTTTCTGGACGCCGGTCGCGGCGATCATCGCGGCGCGCACTGCCGCCGCGGCGTCCGTAACCGAACAGGCCGCGGCGGCGCAGGCCAAGGCGACCGCGGCGCTCGCCGATGTCGAAAAAACGCGCGACGGCTTCGCGGAGGAACGGGGAGCGATCCTTGCCGCGGCGCATGCCGAATCCGCGACGGCGCGCGACGCGATGCTGGCGGCGGCCCATGGCGATGCCGATGCGCTCCACACGGCGGCGACCAGCGCGATCGCGGACGAGCGAACGGCCGCGGCGGCGCAATGGGCCGATTCGTCGAGCGATCTGGCGGTCCTGATTGCAGGGCGGCTGGCGGCGCGGCTCGACGGGGCGGTGGTCGAGCAGTGTTTCCTCGATTGGCTGACCGCAGAGATTGCGACGCTGTCGCCTGCGATCCGGGACGCCGAGACGCTCGATGCGACGACCGCGGTGGCGCTCGACCCAGCGGCGCAAAAGCGGGTCGCCGCGTCGATCGATGCGGCGTTCGGCAGGTCCGTCACGCTGCGCTTCAAGACCGACGCGGCGCTGATCGCGGGGATCGAGGTGCGGGGCGAGCATCTGACGGTCGCGAGCAGCTGGCGCGCCGATCTTGCCGCGATCCGCGCCGACCTCTCGGTCAAGCCCGCCGCGTGACCGATGGCTGGCTCGAACGGGCGAGCGCGGTCGTCGCCGCTGCCGATCCGGGGGCGCGGGCCGCCGATATCGGGCGGGTCGAAGAGGTCGGCGATGGCGTCGCAAGCGTCTCGGGGCTGCGGCACGTCCGGCTCGACGAGCTGCTGCGGTTCGAACGCGGACAGCTCGGCTTTGCGCAGATGCTGGATAACGACCGGATCGGCGTCGTGCTGCTCGACGACGGCGACGGCGTCGAGGCGGGCGACAGCGTGACCGGCACCGGAGAGGTCGTGCGGGTGCCGACGGGGGCGGCGTTGCTGGGGCGCGTCGTCGATCCGCTCGGGCGACCGCTCGACGGCAAGGGACCGATCGGCGGCACGACCTTGGTACCGATCGAACGCGCCGCGCCCGCCATCATCGACCGCGATCTGGTCAAGCAACCGGTCCAGACCGGGCTCGTCGCGATCGACGCGCTGTTCGCGCTCGGCAGGGGGCAGCGCGAACTCATCATCGGTGACCGCGCGATCGGCAAGACGACGATCGCGATCGATACGATCATCAACCAGAAGCACAGCGATATCGTGTCGGTCTATGTCGCGATCGGGCAGAAAAGTTCGAGCGTGCGCCGCGCCATCGCCGCGATCGAGGCCAGCGCCGCGCCCGACCGGTGCATCGTCGTCGTCGCAGGCGCCGCCAGCCCGCCCGGCCTGCAATGGATCGCGCCGTTCGCGGCGATGACGATGGCCGAATATTTCCGCGATGGCGGCGGCCATGCGCTGATCGTCCTCGACGACCTCACCAAACACGCGGCGACGCATCGTGAGATCGCGTTGCTGACGCACCAGTCGCCGGGGCGGGAGGCGTATCCGGGCGATGTTTTCTACGTCCATGCACGCCTGCTCGAACGCGCGGCGAAACTGTCCGCGGACCAGGGCGGTGGTTCGCTGACCGCGCTGCCGATCGCCGAGACCGACGCGGGCAACCTCAGCGCCTATATCCCGACCAATCTGATCTCGATCACCGACGGCCAGATCGTGCTCGACGCCAAGCTGTTCTATCAGGGGCAGAAACCCGCGGTCGACGTCGGCACCAGCGTCAGTCGGGTGGGCGGCAAGACGCAGGCCCCGGCGCTGCGCGATGCCGCGCAGACGCTGCGCCTCGATTATGCGCAGTTTCTCGAACTGGAGGCGTTTACGCGCTTCGGCGGGATGCCCGACACCCGCGTCCGCCAGCAACTGACCCGCGGGGCCCGGATCCGCGCGATCCTGGATCAGGCGCAGCATGCACCGGTGCGGCTGGCCGAGGAGGTCGCGCTGGTCATGGCGGTGCAGGAGGGGCTGCTCGATCATGTCCCGGTTACGGCGATCGGCGATTTCCGGCGCGGGCTGGGCGAGGTGATCGATCGCGATGCCGCGGCGGCGGTGAAGGCGATCGAGGATCACGGCACGTTGGACGATGCGGGCAAGGCGTCGCTGCGCGCGGCGATTGACCAGTTCGCGCAGACCCTGGTCCCCGCCGAACCGACCAAGCCATGACGCTGCGTCTGGCCGACATCGGTGCGCGGATCGAGGGTATCCACCAACTGGGGTCGGTCGTCGGCGCGATGCGCGGGATCGCCGCGGCGCGCGCGCAACAGGCGCGCGACGGACTGGCCGCGGTCGATGGCTATGCGGCGATCATCGCGGGCGGGATCGGTCAGGCGCTGGCGGCGATGCCCACCGTCACCGCCGCGCCACCCGCATCGCGTTATCCCGCGCTGGTTGTATTCGCTGCCGAACAGGGGTTTGCCGGTGCCTTCAGCGACCATGTCTTCGATGGCGCCTTGCCCGATCTCGCGACGCACATTTTGTTCGTCGTCGGGACGCGCGGGGCGAGCGTGCTGCGCGAACGCGGGATCGTCCCCGCCTGGACGATCGCCTCGCCCGCGCATCCAGGCGGTATGCCGAAACTGGCCGACTCGATCTCCCAAGCGCTCTACGCGCAAATCGCGACCGGGGCCGTCGACGGCGTGGATGTCGTCCATATGCGATCGACGCCGGGCAGCCCGCCCAACGTCGTGCGCGATACGGTGCTACCGCTCGCGCTGCGCCACGATGCCGCGTCCGAGCGGATCGAACCACCGCTTCTCAACCTCAGTCCGCCGATATTGCTTGCGGGGCTGACCGCGGAGTATCTGCACGCGCAACTCTGCCGTGCCGCGCTTCACGGCTTCGCCGCTGAAAACGAAGCGCGCACGATGGCGATGGCGGCGGCGCGCGACCATATGGACCGATCGCTCGCGACGCTGCGGCGACAGGAACGCCAGGTCCGTCAGGAGGAGATCACCGCCGAGGTCATCGAACTGGCTGCGGGTGCCGCCGCCGGGCGCCGGTAAGTAATTCTCCGATCGCGACCGTCCGGTCGGCGTCGGCTAGCGTCAGCCATCATTTCACCATCCCCCGCGCATCGAGATGACTGGAAGCCACCTGCTTTCGCCGCCCGATCAGGATTAGTTGCCATGCCCGCATTCGAGGCCGAAATCGACTATCTGACTAGCCGTCTGATCGCCTCGGTTCGGCAGGGCGACATGGCCATCGGCCAATGCGCGCGCACCGCGCACGAGGGGCTGGCCACGCTCTATCGGGGGCGGTTGGCCGATCTGCGTCGCGATCGTTGCGCGAGCAGTTTCCTGTCGCCGCAGCAGGTCATCAGCGACACCGCACGGCTGGAGACACTGACGATGTGAGACCCGGGCCGCCGTGACCCCGGGCGTGCCCGTGCGGTCGTGCCCGTCGCGGCGACGATGGTCGAACGCCAAACCTATGCCGTCGCCACGCCGTCGCCCAGTTCGGCGGCGAATGCGATTCGCAAGACCTCGGACAGGCTGCCGACCGCCAGCTTGTTCATCAGATTGGCGCGATGCACCTCCACCGTGCGCGTCGAGATGCCGAGTTCATAGGCGGTGATCTTATTGGGTTGCCCCCGCACCAGCCCCGCCAGCACGTCCCGCTCGCGCAGCGTGAGCGCGGCAAGCCGGATCGTCGCGGCGGCGGCATCCAGGTGATCGGCCCGCGATCGGCCCAGTCGCGCGAACGCATCCTCGATCGCACGCAGCAGTGCCGCTTTCTCGAAGGGTTTTTCCAGAAAATCGACCGCGCCCGCCTTGATCGCCCGAACCGACAGCGAAATATCGCCATGCCCCGTCAGCATCACGATCGGTAGCGTTATGCCGCGTTCGCCGAGCAGACGCTGGACGGCAAGGCCGTCCAGCTCCGGCATGCGGATATCGAGCAGGATGCAACCCGGCGCCGCGCCCGCGACGGCGGCCAGGAACGCCACGCCCGACGGATAGGTGACGACGTCGAATCCTGCGGTGCGGAGCAGGAAGCCGACCGAGCGACGGATCGCTTCCTCGTCGTCGACCAGGTGGACGATACGCCGTTCCGTCATTGCTCGTCTCCGATAGGGCGGGGTAGGGTGAAGTGGAACGCGCTGCCGCCACCGTCGACCGGCGTCATCCAGATCCGGCCGCCATGCGCCTCCACGATCGTGCGGCAGATCGACAGGCCCAGCCCCATGCCGTCGGCTTTGGTCGACGCGAACGCCTGGAACAGGCGGTCGGCCATCGCGGGGTCGATGCCCCGGCCCGTGTCGGTGACGCTGACCGTCATCCAGCCGGGAGATTGATGACCGGTCGCGATCGTCAGCCGCCGTTGTTCGACGACGCCCATCGCCTGGATCGCGTTACGGATCAGGTTGACGAGCACCTGCTGAATCTGGACCCGATCGACGAAGACGTCGTCGTTACCGTCGCCGAGCGCGATCGTCGCGTGAATACCCAGTTCGGGTGCACCGATCAGCCCAAGCCCCGCCGCATCCCGCACGAGCGCGCCAAGCGCCTCGACACGGCGTTGCACGACACCATGGGCCACGAATTCGCGCAGGCGGCGGACGATCTCACCTGCGCGCAAGGCCTGGCCGGCCGCGTCATCGAGCGCGTCGCGCACGAGCGCGATCGTCGCGACATCGGGGGCGGCGAGCATATCGCGCGTCGTTTCGAGGTAGTTGGCGATCGCGGTCAACGGCTGGTTGAGCTCATGCGCCAGCGTCGAGGCCATCGTCCCCATCGCGCTGAGCCGCGACACGTGCAGCACCTCCTCCTGAAGGTCCTGCAGCTCGCGTTCGGTCTGGTGACGCTGCGTCAGGTCGCGGAGGAATCCGGTGAAGATGCGCTGGCCGCCGCTCAGCGTTTCGCCGACCGACAATTCGACGGGGAAGATGGTGCCGTCGCGATGCTGGGCGGTGACGACGCGATGCTGGCCGATCACCTGTCGCACGCCTGTCGCGCGATATCGTTCGAGATAGGTGTCATGCTGGCGGCGATCGGGATCGGGCATCAGCATGCGGACATTCTGGCCGACGACATGGTCGCGCTCATGGCCGAACAAGCGTTCCGCCGCGGCGCTGAACGAGGCGATGATCCCCGATTCATCGATCACGATCATCGCATCGGGGACGGTTTCCAGGATCGAGCGGAGATGATGTTCGCGGCGGGTGAGGGCGGTCTGCGCCGCCTTCTGGTCGGTGATGTCGCGCACGACCTTGCCGAACCCCCGCAGCGTTCCCGCCGCATCGCGCAGCGCGGTCAGGGTAACCCCGGCGAGGAATTCCGACCCGTCCTTGCGGATCCGCCAGCTTTCGCCCTCGACGCGGCCTTGCGCATCGGCGCGATCCAGATCGCGCTGGGGTTGGCCGGTCGCGATCTCGTCGGCGGGGTAGAAGAGCGAAAAATGCCGTCCGACGATCTCCGCCGCCGGCCACCCCTTGATCCGTTCGGCGCCGCGGTTCCAGATCGTGACGAGCCCGTCCGGGTCGAGCATGTAGATGGCGTAATCCGTCGCGCCGTCGATCAGCAGGCTGAGTTCCTCGGCCATCAGGCGGGTCGCCTGGGTATCGCTGTCATCGTGGGTCAGGGTGGTCCCCTTCTGCGGCGTTATCGGTGCGGCGTCATGGCGGGCCGCCGTTCGGGGCCAGCCGCATCATCGGTCTGCATCATAGCACGGGCGGGGGCGTCCCCCTGCATCCTGATCGCGACGACGACCTACGTGTTTTCCGACGCTGTCGCCGGGGTGCGAAGGCGCGCACTATCGTCGCGATTCGGGCCTGCCTTCCGACCGGCGCTGCGCGCGCCGTCGCGCGGCGGTTCGGCAGGAGAACAACATGACCGATAACTATCTGACGACGCGAACCGGGTTCCGGCTTCACGTCCGGCCCGCGACGATCGCGGACGATCCGACGATCACCGAATTCTTCACGCACGTGACGCGCGAGGACCTGCGCTTTCGGTTCCTCACCGCGGTGAACGTGGTCGGCGCCAGCCAGGTTGCCGCGCTGACCCACATCGACCATCGCCAGACCGAAAACTTCCTAGCCTTCACCGCCGACGGATCGATGATGATCGCCACCGCGATGCTGGCCTGCGACGCCGCGTACGACAAGGGCGAGGTCGCGATCGCGATCCGCGGCGATCACAAGCATGAAGGTGTCGGCTGGACCTTGTTGGAGCATGTGGCCCGCCATGCGGAATCTTTGGGCGTCAACACGCTCGAATCGATCGAAAGCCGCGACAATCATGCCGCGATCGATCTCGAACGCGACATGGGGTTCACCGCCACCGCCTATCCAGGTGACGCCACGCTCGTGCTCGTCAGCCGGACGCTCGACGGCGCGTCGGCGCCCAGGCCGACGACAACCGCGCCGGTGGCCGCATGACCGCCGTCGTTCCGCGCCACATCGTCGTCCTGTGCCATCCCGAACAGCATAGTTTCAACGCCGCGATGGCGAGCGCCTATTGCGCCGACGTGCGCCAGCACGGACATGACGTCCTGGTTCGCGACTTGTATGCGATGGGGTTCGATCCCGTGCTGAAATCGGTCGAACGGGCGGGTCCCGATCTGCGATCGATGCCCGACGTGCGTGACGAACAGGCCGTCATCGCCGGGGCCGACGTCTTCGTGCTGGTCTATCCGATCTGGTTCGGTGGTCCACCGGCGATGCTCAAGGGGTATCTCGAACGCGTGCTGGGCATGGGGGCGATGCCGGCGCGGCTGCCGAACCACGCCGCCACCGGCGTCCTGACCGGCAAGCGGCTGCTGAGCTTCACCTCGTCCGCGACGGACAGCGAATGGCTCGCGACGCAGGGCCAGCTCGATGCGCTGATCACCGGTTTCGATCGCTATATCGAACATGGGTTCGCAATGCAGAAATCGGACCATGTCCATTTCGGCGCGGTGACCGCCGACCTCGATCCATCGGTCTTCGATCGACATCGCCAACAGGTGCAGGCGCAGGCGCGATCGACGTGCGCGGCCATCGACGAGATGGCGCTCCACCGGATCGCTGCCGGATAAGAGGGGGCCGCATTCCCCCGAGCAGGTCGTTTTGGGACAATCCGCCTCAGCCATGACGGCTGTTTCGCCGCATCGGATCGGGGCGGAATGAGGGGCCTTAGCCGATGCGGGCGAACTGGGCCGCGCTGGTTGTGTGGGCTCTCGGCGTGCGGTCAGGGCCCGGTGGCAGGTCCGACGTGCCGCCGGGAAACGTCGCCAGGATGGCGGTCACATCACCGATACGGGCCGCGTTGAGGCAATAGAACACCTGTTTTGCCTGTCGGCGCGTATCGACCAGCCGCGATCGGCGGAGCACCGCCAGCTGCTGTGACAGCAACGGTTGGCCGATGTTCGTCGCGGCCTCGAGTTCGCTGACCCCGCGTTCGCCCCCGATCAACGCGGTAAGCAGGCTGAGCCTGACCGGATGCGCGAGGACGCGCAGCAACTCGACCTGATCGTCCAGCGTCGCGCTGTCCGTCATCCGCTCTTCCCGTCGGCGATCGGCGTGTAGAACCAGTCGCTGGGCTGGTCGCCGTCCAACGCGGCATCGACGGTCTGACCGGGAACGCGCAACAACGCCTCGCCCGGGTGCCAGTCGGCAGGCGCCAGAGCCTGGCCGTCATGGACGCGTTGCAGCCCCGCGACGATCCGCAGCATTTCATCGATCGATCGGCCCATCGTCGCAGGGTAGCAGGTCGATGCCCGCAGGATGCCGTCGGGGTCGACGAAATAGGTGGCGCGGACGGCGGAGGCGTCGTGCGCATCGGGGCCGACCATCCCATAGGCGCGCCCGATCGCGAGCGTCGGATCCTCGATGATCGGAAAATCGACCGTCACCCCAAACCGGTCGCGGATCAGGCGGATCCAGGCGAGATGCGAAAACAGGCTGTCGACCGACAGCGCCATCAGCGCGCAATCGAGCGCGGCAAAACGATCCGCCGCGCGGGCGACCGCGACGAATTCGCTGGTGCAGACGGGGGTGAAGTCCGCCGGATGCGAAAACAGCACCAGCCATCGCCCGCGATAGTCGGACAGCGACACGGGGCCAGCCGTGCTGCGCGCGGTGAAATTGGGCAGCGCCTCCCCCAATCGCAGCGGCGAACAGGACGGGACGGGGGAAACGTTACTGACGCCGGTCATCCTGTCCATATCGTAGTTCCCCGGAGTTGACGCAAGCCGATTACATAATTATGTGATTATAGTAAGTGTGAAAAAGATAAGGACGAGTCAATGACGGTGCAGCCACTGGATCGACCCGCAAATGGCGACGACGCGGTGCTCGGGCGGGCACGGCATATGATAACCGCGTCGCTCGACCCGCAGGGCAAGCGTCCCGTGGTGCGGAGCTTTTTCGACGAGCAGACATCGACCGCCAGCCATGTGGTGCATGATCCGGCCACGCGCGCGGCAGCCATCATCGATTCGGTGCTCGATTTCGATCCGGCCTCCGGGCGCACCTCGCATGACAGCGCCGACGCGATCATCGCCTATGTCGAGGCCGAGGGGCTGAGCATCGCCTGGCTTCTCGAAACGCACGCCCATGCCGATCATCTGTCGGCAGCCCCCTATCTGCAGGCGCGGCTGGGCGGCGAGCTGGCGATCGGGCGCGAGATCGTCACGGTGCAGGACGTCTTCGGCACGATTTTCAACGAAGGCACCGATTTCGAACGCGACGGATCACAATTCGACCGCCTGTTCGACGATGGCGACAGTTTCAAGATCGGTGAAATCGACGCGATGGTACTGCATGTGCCGGGGCACACACCCGCCGATCTCGCCTATGTCATCGGCGATGCTGTGTTCACCGGCGACACGCTGTTCATGCCCGATTACGGCACCGCGCGCGCCGATTTTCCGGGCGGCGATGCGCGCCAGCTGTTCCGGTCGATCCGGCGGCTGATGGCGCTGCCCGATGCGACGCGATTGTTCCTGTGTCACGATTACAAGGCGCCGGGGCGCGATCGCTATGCCTGGGAGACATCGGTGATCGCCGAGCGCACGGGCAACGTCCATGTGCATGAAGGCGTCAGCGAGGATGATTTCGTCACGATGCGCACCGCGCGCGATGCGACGCTGAACATGCCGACGCTGATCCTGCCATCGGTGCAGGTCAACATGCGTGGCGGGCATCTGCCCGAGCCGGAGGCCAATGGCACGCGTTACCTGAAATTGCCGATGAACGTGCTGTGATGCCAGCTTTCGGGATGCCCGATTTCGCGATGCCAGCGTTCGCGATGCCGGGGCAGGGCCTGATCGGTGGGCTGATGATCGGCATCGCCGCGGCGATCATGCTGCTCGGCAACGGGCGGATCGCCGGGGTCAGCGGGATGGCGGCGCGTGCGGTCGGCCTGTCCGACGGCGGCGCGCCGCGATCGATCGCCTGGGCGTTCGTCATCGGCCTGCCGATCGGCGCGGCGATCGTGGTGCTGGCGACGGGACCCGTCGTCGCGCGCTATCCGATGGGGCTGGCGACGGTCGCGGTGGCGGGCGTCGTCGTCGGGATCGGCACGCGGCTGGGGTCGGGCTGCACCAGCGGCCATGGCGTCTGCGGGATGTCGCGGCTGTCGAAACGGTCGATCGTCGCGACGCTGTGCTTCATCGCGGCGGGGATCGTGACGGTCGCGATCGTCAACATGCTCGGGGGCGGGTGGTGATGCGGCGCACACTGATCTCGCTCGTGTCGGGCACGATATTCGGGGCTGGGCTGGCGGTGTCGGGGATGCTCGATCCCGTGCGGGTGCGCGGGTTTCTCGACCTGTTCGGGCGCTGGGACCCGACGCTCGCCTTCGTCATGGGCGGCGCGATGATCCCGATGGCGATCGCCTGGCTCGTCACGCGCGGCATGACGAACCCCTTCGCCGACACGCAATTCCATCTGCCCGATACGACGCGGCTGACGCCGTCGCTGATCGGCGGGTCGGCCCTGTTCGGGATCGGCTGGGGGCTGGCGGGCCTGTGCCCCGGCCCGGGGATCGCGAGCCTTGCGACCCGTCCGGTCGAGGCCGCCACCTTCGTCGTCGCGATGCTGGCCGGGTTCGCGCTCGTTGCGCTGATCCAGCGTCGATCACGATCCGCTATGCAAGGAGAAACGGTATGAAGATCAGCCAACTGACGGCGGACCTGTCGGTCTCGTCGCAAGTGTCGATCGACGATATCGATCGCGCAGCCGCCGATGGGTTTGCCATGATCATCAACAACCGGCCCGACCAGGAAGAGCCGGGGCAGCCGACGTCGATGGCCTTGCAAGCGCGGGCCGAATCGCACGGCATGGCCTATCGTCACATCCCGGTCGTGCCGGGCCAGATCAGCGATGCATCGACCGCCGCCTTCGCCGCCGCTCTGACGGCGGCGACGGGACCGGTGCTGGCGTTTTGTCGAACGGGTACGCGCTCGACGCATTTATGGGCGTTGTCGCAAGTCGGCATTCTGAGCAGTGGCGAGATCACCGATGCCGCCAAGGCGGCGGGATATGACATCGCCGATCTGAGACCGCGGTTGGCGAGCGGTTCTTCGGGCGTGGCGTCGGGATCGGTGCATGACGTCGTCATCGTCGGCGGCGGATCGGCGGGGCTGGCGACCGCGGCGTCGTTGCTGAAGCGGGACCGGTCGCTCGACATCGTCGTGATCGAACCGAGCGCCGATCATTATTATCAGCCCGGCTGGACGATGGTCGGCGGCGGCGTGTTCGCGGCGGCGTCGACCTGCCGTCCAGAGGCGAAGGTCATGCCCGACGGGGTCACCTGGGTGAAGGCGGCGGTCGCGGCGTTCGATCCGGCGAACGATGCGGTGACGTTGGCCGACGGGACCAGCATCGCCTATCGCGTGCTGGTCGTCGCGCCGGGGAATATCCTCGATTGGGGCGCGATCGACGGACTGGAGGCGACGCTGAGCCGCAACGGCGTCACGTCGAACTACAGCTATGCGACCGCACCCTACACGTGGGATCTGGTGCGCACCCTGCGTGAAGGTATCGCGCTGTTCACCCAGCCGCCGATGCCGATCAAATGCGCGGGCGCGCCGCAAAAGGCGATGTACCTGTCGTGCGACCATTGGCGGCGACAGGGCGTGCTCGGCGATATCGATGTCGCCTTCCACACCGCGGGCGCGGTGCTGTTCGGGGTCAAGGACTATGTCCCGGCGTTGATGACCTATGTCGAACGCTACGGCATCGATCTGGCGTTCGAATCGACGCTGGTCGCGGTCGATGGCGACGCGAAGACCGCGACGTTCCGGGAAAAGGCGGGCGAGGTCACCCGCCCGTTCGACATGATCCACGTCACGCCGCCGCAAAAGGCACCGGCGTTCGTCGCCGACAGCGCGCTGGCGAACGCCGCGGGCTATGTCGATGTCGATCAGGTGACGATGCGGCACACGCGCTACGCCAATATCTTCGGCCTCGGCGATGCGGGATCGATGCCCAACGCCAAGACGATGGCCGCGGCGCGCAAACAGGCACCGATCGTCGCCGAAAACGTCATCGCGACGCTGACCGGCAAGGAGCCCGTCGCGATCTATGACGGCTATGGATCGTGTCCGCTCACCGTCGAGCGTGGCAAGATCGTGCTGGCCGAATTCGGCTATGGCGGCACATTGCTCCCGAGCTTTCCGACCTGGCTGATCGACGGCACCCAGCCGCGCCGCCTGTCGTGGCTGCTCAAATCGGAAGCCTTGCCGTGGATCTACTGGAACGGGATGCTGAAGGGGCATGAATGGATGGCGCATCCCGCGCATCGCCAGCCAGCGCCCCCGGCGGCACCGCCCGCCGCAACCACCGCCGCCTGATCCCGATTGCCGACCGAGGCCCATCCAGATGCTCGATACGCTTCAATATGTTCTCGGCGCGCTGTCGGGCGGCCTCGTCGGCTTCACGCTGGGGCTGGTCGGCGGCGGTGGATCGATCCTCGCGGTGCCGCTGATGGTCTATCTGGTCGGGGTGCCGAGCCCGCATGTCGCGATCGGCACCAGTGCGCTGGCGGTCGCGGTCAACGCGGCGACGGGGCTGGCGAGCCATGCCCGCGCGGGCAATGTCAAATGGCGTTGCGGCTTCATGTACGCAGGCGCGGGCATCATCGGCGCGTTGGCCGGATCGACCGCGGGCAAGGCGATCGACGGGCATAAATTGCTGTTCCTGTTCGCGATCGTGATGATCGTCGTCGGCGTGGTCATGCTGCGCGGGCGCAAGGCGGTCGGGATCGAGGGCGCGGCGTGTAACCGCGAAAACGCGCCCAAGGTGCTGGGGTTCGGCCTCGGCACCGGCATCTTCTCGGGCTTTTTCGGGATCGGCGGCGGGTTTCTGATCGTGCCGGGGCTGGTCGCCTCGACGCGGATGCCGATGATCAACGCGGTCGGCACCAGTCTGGTCGCGGTCACCGCTTTCGGCCTGACCACCGCGGCCAATTACGCGCTGTCGGGGCTGATTGACTGGCCGCTCGCCGGGGTGTTCATCGCGGGCGGTGTCCTGGGCGGCGTGTTCGGCACCGTCGCCGCCAAGCGACTGTCGGGCAAGGGCACGCTGACGACCGTCTTCGCGATCCTGATCTTCGTCGTCGCGGCCTACATGCTTTGGAAAAGCTGGGCCGCGCTGTGACGATTTGCCCAATCGCTACCGTCTTTATCTTCAGTCAAAGGACCTGACATGACCTTGCATATCGGCGACATCGCCCCCGATTTCACCGCGGACAGCCAGAACGGCGTGATCCATTTTCATCAATGGGCTGGCGACAGCTGGGTGTTCTTCTTCAGCCACCCCGCCGATTTCACGCCCGTCTGCACGACCGAAATGGGCCGCACCGCGCAGCTGGCGGACCAGTTCGCCGCGCGCAACACCAAGCCGCTGGGGCTGTCGACCGACACCGCCGAGGAGCATCGCAAGTGGATCGTCGATGTGAATGAAACGCAGCACACCGACCTGCAATTCCCGATCCTGGCCGATGCCGATCTCACGATCGCGCGGCTGTATGACATGATCCATCCCGACGAGAGCGAGACGGCCGCGGTGCGATCTGTCTTCATCATCGATCCTGCCAAGAAAATCCGGTTGATGATGACCTATCCGATGAGCGTCGGTCGCAATTTCGACGAGATTCTGCGCGTGATCGATGCGCTCCAGCTGGGTGACAAAGCGCGGATCGCGACGCCTGCCGACTGGCAGAAGGGCGAGGAAGTGATCATCCCGCCCTCGATCAAGGATGACGAGGCGAAGCAATTGTTCCCGCAGGGGTGGACCACGCATCGCCCCTATCTACGCACGACGATGATCGCGTAACGTGACCCGCGCGGACAAGTCATGCCAGCGCCGGTGTTCGGCGCATCGTCAGACGGATGAAGGACATCATTGCTCATGTTAGCATCGCTCGATCCCGTCATCCTTGCCCGCGCGCAATTCGCGTTCACGGTCAGTTTCCACTTCATTTTCCCCGCCTTTTCGATCGGGCTCGCCAGCTATCTGATGGTGCTCGAGGGGCTGTGGCTGAAGACGGGCAACGGCGTGTACGCCAACCTCTATCGCTATTGGCTCAAGATCTTCGCGGTGGCGTTCGGGATGGGCGTCGTGTCGGGGCTGGTCATGTCCTATCAGTTCGGCACCAACTGGTCGGTGTTTTCGGACAAGGCAGGGCCGGTCGTCGGGCCGCTGATGGCCTACGAGGTGCTTACCGCCTTCTTCCTCGAAGCGGGTTTCCTCGGCGTCATGCTGTTCGGGATCAGCAAGGTGGGCAAGGGGCTGCATTTCTTCGCGACCTGCATGGTCGCGCTCGGCACGCTGATCTCGGCAACATGGATCATCAGCGTCAACAGCTGGATGCAGACCCCCGTCGGCTTCGCGATCAATGCGCGCGGCCAGTTCGTGCCGGCGGGCAGCTGGCTGCCGATCATCTTCAACCCCAGTTTCCCCTATCGCCTGACCCACACGGTGATCGCGGCGTATCTGACGACGGCGCTGGTCGTCGGCGCGGTGGGCGCGTGGCACCTGTTGAAGGATCGCAGCAATCCGGGCGCGCGACGGATGTTTTCGATGGCGATGTGGATGGCCGCGATCGTCGCGCCGATCCAGATCATGGCGGGCGATGCGCATGGCCTCAACACGCTGGCGCACCAGCCCGCCAAGATCATGGCGATGGAGGGGCATTACCAAAGCCACCCCGATGGCGCGCCGTTGATCCTGTTCGGCATCCCCGATTCGACAAACAAGCGGATCGATTATGCGGTCGAGATACCGAAGGCGTCCTCGCTGATCCTCAAACATGATCTCAACGCGCCGATGGCGGGGCTCGACACGATCCCGGTCGATCGCCAGCCACCGGTCTCGATCATCTTCTGGTCGTTCCGGATCATGGTCGGTCTGGGCTTCGCGATGCTCGGTTTGGGACTATGGAGTCTGATCGCGCGCTGGCGCCGGTCGCTCTACGATTGGCCGTGGCTGCACCGCGCCGCGATTGTGATGGGGCCGAGCGGCTTCGTCGCGGTGATCGCGGGATGGGTGACGACCGAGGTCGGGCGACAACCCTATACGATCTATGGCCAGTTGCTCACCGCCAATTCGCATTCGCCGCTGGCCGCGCCTGCGGTCGCGGCCTCGCTGCTCGCCTTCGTCATCGTTTACTTCTTCGCCTTCGGTGCGGGCTTCTATTATCTGTTGCGCATGATGGCGAAGCCGCCGGAACGCCATGAAGCCGAACCCGCTCGCACGCCCCAGCGGGCAGCCGGGATCACCCCGGCCCCCGCCGTCGACCAGAATATCGCCCCGTCAGCCGTGGAGTCAGCCGATGATCTATGATGTCGATCTGACCACGATCTGGGCGGCGATCATCGCCTTTGCCGTGTTCGCCTATGTCGTGATGGACGGGTTCGACCTGGGCATCGGCATCCTCTTTCCGGGTTTTGCGGTGGGAGAGGAACGCGATCAGGCGATGAATTCGATCGCGCCCGTCTGGGATGGCAACGAAACCTGGCTGGTGATGGGGGGCGGGGGGCTGTTTGCGGCGTTCCCGCTTGCCTATGCGATCATCCTGCCCGCCACCTATCCGCTGATCATTGCGATGCTGCTCGGGCTGGTCTTTCGGGGGGTCGCGTTCGAATTCCGCTGGCGTGACGAACGGCATCGCTGGTGGTGGGATATCGCCTTCACGCTGGGCAGCGTCATCGCGGCGATGGCACAGGGGATGATCCTGGGCGCGTTGCTGCAGGGCGTCGCGGTCGAGAACGATGCCTATTCGGGCGGCTGGCTCGACTGGCTCAGCCCGTTCACGCTGCTGACCGGGGTGTCGGTGGTGATCGGCTATGCGCTGCTCGGCGCGACGTGGCTCATCTGGAAGACGGAGGGGCGTGGCCAGGCGCATGCCCGGCGGCTCGCCTTTTGGCTGGCGCTGGGCACGCTTGCGGCGATGGCGGCGGTCAGCGCCGCGACGCCCTATCTACGCTATGACTATTACCGGCACTGGTTCGAAATGCCGGGCGTGCTGCTGACGGCGCAGGTGCCGGTTCTGGTGGCCGTCGGCGCGGCGCTGTTCTTCTGGCGGTTGCATCGCGGGGCGGAGCGGGTGCCCTTCTTCATCGCGCTCGCCTGGTTCCTGCTTGGCTTCATAGGACTGGCGATCAGCATGTTTCCCTATGTCATCCCGCCCAGCGTCACGATCTGGGATGCGGCGGCGCCTGCGCAAAGCCAGTTGTTCATGCTGGTCGGCGCGGTCGTCATCATCCCGCTGATCCTGATCTATACCGGCTGGGCCTATTGGGTCTTTCGCGGGAAGGTCGGCACGGAGGGATATCATTGATGCACAGCCCCGCGCCGTTGTGGAAAAGACTGACGTGGATGGCCGCGATCTGGGCAGGGAGCGTGGTGGCGCTGGGGCTGGTGTCGATGATCATCCGATCCTGGCTGAAGCCGTGACGCGGGCGCGGACGAACTGATCGGCGACTGCGCTGCGACCGAGGCAGGTGTTACACCGCGGTTCCGACCAGATGACCGATCCCCGCGGTCGCCGCCATCGCCAGCGCACCCCAAAAGGTCACGCGCAGCGTCGCCTTGACGACGGGCGCACCGCCCGCCCGCGCGCCGATCGCCCCCAGCAACGCCAGAAACAGCAGCGACGCGATCGCCTCGATCGGCACGAGCAGCGCGCCGGGGATGAAAACGACGATCGCCAGCGGCAATGCCGCGCCCGTCGTGAAGGTGGCGGCCGACGTCAGCGCGGCCTGAACCGGGCGAGCGGCGGTGACCGCCGAGATGCCGAGCTCGTCATGCGCATGGACGCCGAGTGCATCCTTGGCCATCAACTGGCGCGCGACATCCTCCGCTGTGGCCGGGGCGACGCCCCTGGCCTGATAGAGGGCGGCGAGCTCGCGCACCTCGGCCTCGGGGCTGGCGGCCAGTTCGCGGCGTTCGCGGGCAAGGTCGGCGTTTTCGGTATCGGATTGCGAGCTGACCGACACATATTCGCCCGCCGCCATCGACATGGCACCGGCCACCAGCCCCGCCGCGCCCGCGACCAGGATGTCGGATGGCTTGGCCGCTGCCCCCGCGACCCCGATGATCAGGCTGGACGTCGAGACGATCCCGTCATTGGCGCCGAGCACGGCGGCCCGCAGCCAGCCGATCCGCGAGACGAGATGCCGTTCGGGATGCGCGTGCCCGCGTGTCACGGTAAGATGGCCCGACCGACGGGCTTCGCGTGATCAACCATCGGCGTGAACTTCCTGTCGTCGGCAGAGAGACCGTACGAGATTCAGCATAGCATGGCGTCGATGCCGATGTCGCGCGACGTCATGCGTTCCAGCCAGTCCAGCTGCGGTCGATCACCGACGCGATCGTGCTCAACAACGCGGCATCGGTGGCGTCGCGCGACACGATGCGGTCGCCGTGGCGACGGGCATGGCGTCCTTCGTCGCTGTCGGGCTTGATCCCGTCGATCAGAACCGCCTTCCCGCGCCAGCCGCCGTCGCGCATCTTGCCGAGTATACCGATTCCCGCGGCATCGTGTAGGTCGACGTCGAGGACGATGCACGCAAAGTCGCGCGACCGCGGATCCGCCAGCAGGGCAGCGCAGGTCGCGTAGGAGCGCACGTCATAGCCTTCGGCGCTGAGCATCAAATGGCGCGCGCGGCGAACCGCGACGTCGCCGTCGACCAGCGAAATTCCGACACTTTCGGACGACATCGACAGGGCAGGGGTGTGCTCGATCACCGGCTTGTCCGTCCTGGCAAGCGGTGCGAGCGACCGCAGGTCAATGCGCGACCAGCGTACAGCGGTGGTCCTGCAGCAGCAGGTCGCGGGTGACGCCGCCGAACGCCCATTCGCGGATCCGGCTATGGCCATAGGCGCCCGCAACGATCAGGTCGGCGCCCTGCGCGTCGGCCACGGCGGCGAGCGTCGTCGCGTCAGGCCCGCTGGGCAGCGAGGTGATGCGATCGGTGTCGATGCCATGCCGCGTCAACCATCGGGCGACATCGGCCAGATGATCGCGCGCGGACGCGGCGTCATCGCTCGATTCGACCAGGATGACGCGGCTCGCCTGATGCAGCATCGGCAGCGCGTCGGCGACGGCGCGCCGACATTCGCGCGTGTCGCGCCACGCGACCATGATCGTCGCGAAATCGGCCGTCGCTCCATGGTCCGGCACGATGAGCACGGGGCGACCCGCATGCAGGATCAGGTCAGCGGTATCGGCGTGGGTCGACAGACCGCTGCCCGCGGGCCTCGCGCCGGTGATGATGAGATCGGCGCACCGGGCCTGTTCGGCGACGGCATGCGCCACGTTGACGAAAACGGGGAGCGATCGCCACTCGATCGTCAGCGCTTGGAGCCCGGCGTGTTCGTGGAATTCGCTTTCCAGCCGCGCCAGTTCGTCGGTCACCCGGTCGCGTTCGATAACCGCGAATTCGCCATCCAGATAGCTGCTCGGCGCGCCGAGCTGAACGGGCTGGCAGCCGGCAATGCCGATGACGGTGGCGTCGAACCGGGTCGCGACGGCAGCCGCCGTATCGAGCAGAAACCGGTTGGGCCTGCCGCCGTCGAGATGAACCATGATCGTCGAATAGGTCACGCTGCGCCTCCATCAACGCGACATCGGCGCGCTTTCTCTGCTCCCCTGTGCGCCGAACCCCCCGACAGATGCACCGTCGGGAACTACGCAGGCCATGTTCACCGGGTCTGCGTAGTTCCCGACCCTGTTGGCGGTCGAGCGGGGGCGTAGAGGGGAGCCGGATCGACCGACCTACCGCCGCCCGATCCGCCCCCGGCAGCCGCGACCTGCGACCGCCCGCATCGAAGGTACTGATCATGACGCCCGATCGTCAGCTCCAGGAAGCCGTTCTCGCCCAGTTCGCGTAGGAACCCAGCATCGACGCCGCCCATATCGGGGTGGCTGCCCATGATGGCGTCGTCACGCTGTCCGGACACGTCGAGAATTATATGCACAAGCACACCGCGGAAATCGCGGCCGAACGCGTGCGCGGCGTCAAGGCCGTGGTGCAGCAACTCGAGGTACAGCTGCCCCATTTCGCCAGACGCACCGATGAACAGATCGCGCGGGCGGCGGTGGACCGACTGGCATGGGACGTGTCGCTGTTGCCCGACTCGATCAAGATCTCGGTCGAAAAGGGCTGGGTCAAGCTGACCGGTGACGTCGCGTGGCAATATCAGCGTGAATCCGCCGAACAACATGTGCGCAATCTCTTCGGAGTCGTCGGCGTGTCGAACCTCACCACGGTGAAACCCCGCGCCAATGCGTCGAATATCAGCGCGGACATCAATGTCGCGCTGCACCGCGGGTGGTTCGATCCCGAACGGATCACCGTCACGACCGATGGTGGGAAGGTGACGCTCAGCGGCAGCGTGCATTCGCCGCGCGAACGCTGGACCGCATCGTCGACCGCCTGGGGTTCCCCCGGCGCGACATCGGTCGAAAACGATCTGATCATCGTCTGACCCGGTTCACCCGCCAGCCGTCGCACGCTGGCGGGTGCCCGTCGCTAATCTCATTGGCGACGAAAGGGGAAAGGAGGGGCTGGCGACGACCACGCTGGGCTTGCCAGCGATGAGCGTGACGTGGGTCGTTGTTAATCGACCGGGCCGGTCCGCGATGTGGCACCCCACCGTCGTTCCAGCACGCGCAACCTCGATACGGTGCTGATCAGGAAGGCGGTCGACCAGCCGAGCAGGATCACCCCGTTGGCGCCCTCGATCGCGCCGCTGATCCGCCAGGCGGGATCGAGCAGTACGTCGCCATAGCCGATCGTCACATAGGTCCCGATCGAAAAATACAGCGCAGTTTCAAAGCTGTTCAGGGCGCCCAGCTCGACATAGGCAAAGGCATAAGCCCAGATTTCGATCGTATGCAGCACGAACAGCCCGAGCGCTGCCCCCGTTACGCGCGCGACGTCGCCCAGGATCGCGCCGCGACCTCCCGCCACGCTTTCGGGGACGTCGACGATGCGGAAGAGCAGCAACAGGCCAACGAGATGCACGATCACCGTGGCGACGACCATGACGGTGGAAAACGCGAGCTGGATCGCCAGCATGATCAGGCCGACGGGCGCGCGAGCGCTCTCGAGGACGAGCGGTTCGTCAGCCTGCGGCTACCAGTGGCGACCGGGCGGTCGCGACGATGTCGCACGCCTTTGCGGCGGCGGCGCGGACCTGTTCCATATATTGAAGGAAGAAGCGGTCGCTCAGCCCGTCGACGATCGACGAGAAATGGACATGCTCGCTCGATGCCATCGCGAATGCGCGGGTCAGATAATGGTCGAACAGCTGCAACAGCGATTTCCATTCACCTTGCTCGTCCAGCCAGATCTGCGAGGCCCCCGACGAGGTCAGGCTGAGCAGATGCGTACCCGCCAGGCGAGATGGCCCGCCCGCCGCCTGGATCGCGCGGACGGTGACATCCGCGCCCAGAACGCGATCGACATATCCCTTGAGCATCGCCGGGGGCGATCCGAACCAGATCGGATAGACGAAGACCAGAAACGCGGCGTCGGCGATGACGTCCAGTTCATGCGCGACATGCGGCGATTGGAAGTATCGCGATGACCCGGGTTGCTCATTGCCTTGCAGGACCGGGTCGAATTTCATCCGGTACAGGTCGCGCAGCACGACGTCCTGCCCGCGGGCCGTGACCTCGGCGCAATATTTATCGGCAACCGCGGCATTGAAACTGTGGAGTTCCGGATGGCACAGGACCACGACATGCTTGGATTTGATAGGGTTGTTCATCGCCGGACCTTGTGTCGCAGGCCGGATGGCCGGTGGCTGACGGTGCGCCACCGGCACGCAGCGAACAAGATTCGGAAAACCCGTAGCGGTGTGGCCTGCTGAACGCGGTGTAGGTGCCGACACTGGTGAGATAGCCGCGATCATCGACTACACGCAGAGCAGGTCTGCTAAGCGGTGGTGCTGGCTTAGCAGGACAGAGATTAGTGGCGCGGCCTTTTGTCGTTGTCGCGGTCCGACGCGAACACCAGCGATACGCAGCTGCGGTCGCTGGCGAATGCGAGCGTGCAGCCGTGCAGCTCCGCAATCGCCTTCACCAGGCTGAGGCCGAGGCCGACGCCATCGACTTCGTGCGATCCGCGATAGAAACGCTGCGTCACGAGCAGCCGATCGCTGACCGGCACGCCGGCGCCGTCGTCGGTGACCGACAACACCGCGTGATGGCCATCCCGCCGCAGATCGACCGCGACGCGGCCATTCGCAGGGCCGAACTTCATCGCGTTGTCGATCAGGTTCGACAGCGCCTCGATCAACAGGCTGTCGTCGCCATCGAACGGGGGAAGGGGCGCGATCGTGCAGACGAGGTCGATACCGCGATCCTCCGCAATCGGGCGGTGCAGTTCGCAGGCATCGGCGGCGATCTTCGCGAGATCGACGGGGGCAAAACGACTGCGTCGCGCGTGATCCTCAAGCTCGCGGATACGTAGCATCGCCGCGACGACGCCGAGCAATTTGTCGATCTCCCCGAGCGCGTCGATCGCCGCGGTCTCGAACCCCGCACGGTCGTGCGTATCGCGCAAACTGCGTTCGAGCCGCGCGCGCAGGCGGGTGAGGGGGGTGCGGAGTTGATGCGCGATGTCGTCGCCGACGGCGCGCATGTCGAGCACCAGCGCCTGCAGGCGATCGAGCATCGCGTTGATATGCGCGCATAGCTGTTCGAAACTGTCGGGCCGATCGCTGACCGGCAACCGGTCTTCGAGCGATCCGCTCATGATCCGCGCGGTCAGTCGCCGGATCGCATCGACCTGTCGCGCCGCCCGCCGCCCGGCGAACAAGCCGAACGCAAGCGCGATGAGAATGCCGGGGCCGAGCGCGAACAACAGCGATTGACGCACGACGCGCAACGCCTCTTCGGAATCGTCCAGATCGACCCCGGTCAGCAGTTTCTCGCCATCGGGCAGCGTACATAGCGCCAGCCGCGCGACGTCGTGCGTCTTGCCGGGCAGTTCGGTCGCCCGGATCGGCGCGACGAATGATTTTGTGCCGGTGGTGGCGGGGTGGGGCAGGCGCGCGACATTGCCCTCGATCGGCGAGCCGTCGGCGGCGAAGATCGCCAGGAACCGATCGCGGTGGATGTCGCGCGTCAGCATCGCGCGCAGCGTTGCCGGGCGGAGAGGCGAGGCGAGCGCCGCGAAGGTTTCGCAATCGCGCGCGAAACCGTGTTCCGCCTCGCGTTCGTGGCTATGCGCGGCGAGCAGCCAGAACAGCCCGGCCAGAATGATCGACTGGACGACGAGCAGCGCCGCGATCGCGCCGCCCCACCGCCAGATCGCCCGGGCGCGCGGGTCAGTCGGTGATGTCGAAGACATAGCCCTGCCCGCGGACGTTCCTGATCAGTTGCGCCTCCCCATCGGCATCCACCTTGCGCCGCAGCCGCCCCATATGCACGTCGACGACGTTGCTGTTGGGTTCGAAATTATAGCCCCAGACGTCCTGCAGCAACATCGATCGCGTGACGATCCGGCCAGTCCGGCGGACCATATATTCGAGCAGCTTCAATTCCCGCGGCAACAGATCGAGCGGGCGCCCCGCGCGCGTTCCCGTCACCCCGAGCAGGTCGAGATCGAGCGGCCCTGCGATCAGCCGGGTATCGCGGCTATCGTCGGGGCGGCGCAGTAACGCCTGCACCCGGGCGATCAGCTCGACGAGCGCGAACGGCTTGGCGAGATAATCGTCGCCGCCTGCGCGCAGGCCGCGCACCCGATCGTCGAGGCTGCCGAGCGCACTCAATACCAAAACGGGCGTGCGCCGCCCCTTGTCGCGGAGCAGCCCGATCAGGTCTAGCCCTTCGCCATCGGGCAGCTGGCGGTCGACGATCAGCAGGTCGACCCCATCGGCCAGCGCGCGGCGACCGCCCTCGGCGACGGTGGTGCAGCGGGTGACGTCATAGCCGCTGGCGGTGAGTTCGAGCGTGATCTCGGTGGCGGTGCCGTGATCGTCCTCGACGAGCAGGATATGCGTCATGGCTGCCGCCCCGCAATCGGGGCGCGGGGCGACACGCCGGACATCAATCCTTCCGCACGTCGAAGCGGTCGAGCATCATGACCTTGTCCCATGCCTTGACGAAATCGCGGACGAAACGCGCTTCGCCATCACGACCGGCATAGACTTCGGCGACCGACCGCAGCTGGGCGTTCGACCCGAAGACGAGGTCGGATCGCGTCGCGGTGAAGCGGGTGGCCCCGCCGCCCCGCGCGTCGAGCGTAAAGCTCATCGCTTTTGCGTCCGCCTTGACCCAGTCGTAATCGGGGCTCGTCAGGTTGACGAAGAAATCGTTCGACAACGTCCCGACCCGATCGGTGAAGACGCCGTCGGTCGACCCATCATGGTTGGCACCGAGCACCCGCAGGCCGCCGGTCAGGGCCGTCCATTCGGGCGCGGTCAGGTTAAGCAGGTTCGCCTTGTCGAGGAACATCTCCTCGGGCGACACATGCTGGCTGATCTGCCCGAAATCGGGGTCGAGATAGTTGCGGAAGCCATCGGCAACGGGCTTGAGCCACGTGAACATCTCGACATCGGTCAGCTCCTGCGTCGTGTCGACCCGCCCCGGGGTGAAGGGGACCGTGACGTCGTGCCCCGCCGCATTCGCCGCGCGTTCGATTGCGGCGCACCCGCCGAGCACGATCAGATCGGCGAGCGATACTCTCTTGCCGCCCGCATCACCGTTGAACCGGTCGGCGACACGCTTGAGCGCGGCGACGACGGGAACGGTGCGCTGGTTGACTGTCCAATCCTTCTGCGGGGCGAGCGCCAGGCGACCGCCGTTCGCGCCACCACGCTTGTCGCTGTCGCGATAGGTCGCGGCGGCGGAAAAGGCGGTGAAGACGAGATCGGAGACCGAACAGCCCGTATCGAGGATCGCCTGTTTGAGCGAGGCGACATCGCCCGCGTCGATCAGCGCATAGTCGCGCTCGGGGATCGGGTCCTGCCAGAGGAGATCATTCTCCAGCGTCTTTTCGGGGCCGACATAGCGTTCCTTCGGCCCCATGTCGCGATGCGTCAGCTTATACCATGCCTTCGAAAAGGCGAGCGTGAAGGCATCGAAATCGTGGAGGAATTTCTCGCACACCTTGCGATATTCGGGATCGACCTTGAGCGCGATGTCGCTCGTCATCATCATCAGGTCGTTCATCTTCCCCTCGATATGCGCATCGGGAGTCTTGGGCGCGGTCGGGTCCTTGGGCGTCCATTGCAGCGCGCCAGCGGGACTCTTGGTCTGTTCCCAGTCGAACCGGAAGAGATTTTCGAGGTACGTATTGTCCCACTGGGTCGGGTTCGGCGTCCAACTGCCCTCGATCCCGTTGGTCATCGTATATTGCGCGAAGCCGGGGCCCTTGGGGTTGTGCCAGCCGAGGCCCATCGCCTCGATCGGCGCGATTTCGGGGGGCGGGCCGACTTCGTCGGGGGAGACCATGCCATGGCTTTTGCCGAAGGCGTGGCCGCCCGCGATCAGCGCGACGGTTTCCTCGTCGTTCATCGCCATCCGGGTGAAGGCGATGCGGATATCGCGCGCCGACCCCATCGGGTCACCATTCGCATAGGGGCCTTCGGGGTTCACATAGATCAATGCCTGATGCGTCGCGGCGAGCGGGTTTTCGAGATCATAATCTGCATCGCCATTCTGGCCGCGCCAGCGCTTGTCGCGGGTCACCATGCTGTCGAACGAGCTGACGTCAGTCGGGTCCCAGACCTCGGGACCCCAATAGGTGAGGTCGTCGGCCTCCCACGCATCGACGCGCCCGCCCGCGAAGCCATAGGTCGGGAAGCCCATGATCTCGAGCGCGCACGTGCCCGTCAGGACGATGAGGTCGGCCCATGACAGTGCTGCGCCATATTTCTGTTTGATCGGCCACAGCAGGCGGCGCGATTTGTCGGTGTTGCCATTGTCCCACCAGCTGTTGATCGGCGCGAACCGCTGCATTCCCTCACCCGCGCCGCCGCGCCCATCGGCGATGCGATAGGTGCCGGCCGAATGCTATGCCATGCGGATCATCTGCGGCCCGTAATTGCCGTAATCGGATGGCCACCAGTCGACCGACGTCGTCAGGAACGATTTGATGTCTTGCTTGAGCGCGTCATAATCGAGGCTCCCGAACGCGGCGCGATAGTCGTAATCCTCCCCCAGCGGGTTGGCGGCCGCACCATTGTGATGGAGCAATTCGACGCGCAGCCGTCCGGGATACCAGTCCGACAGGGCGGGCGGCGTGCCCATGGCACCGCCGATGCGGTCACCGCCAAAGGGACATTTGCCCTCCATCTTGAACGATTCGGTGTCGATCACGGCGTCGTTGTTCGGAATATCCACAGGGCAGCTCCTTACAGGCAATTGGGTCGAAAATGAATCAGAATGCGGGGGTCTCGGCGTCGATGTCGCCCCGTTCGTCGCCGACGGCGTTCTTGAAGACCAGCCGGTACAGGACGGCAGCGGCGATCGCCCCGGCGAACTGCGCGATCATATAGGGCAATGCCTCCGTCAGGCGGCCCATCCCGACCGCGGGGCCAAGCGTTCGCGCCGGATTGATCGCGGCGCCGGTGACGGGGCCGAAACTCATGATGCAGACCGCCACCGTCATACCGATCGCGAACGGCGCGAACTTGCCCGCGACCCCGCGCAGCGCGGTATTGAGCACGATCGTCATCAGAAAAAACGTGCCGATCGCCTCCAGCATCAGCCCGCCCATCATCGACGTGATGTCCAGATTGACGGTCGTCATGCCAAGCTGGTGCGCGGCGTGAACGCCATAGATGGCGGCAAGCGCGAGGCCGCCGACGATACCGCCTGCGAATTGCGCGATGAAGACCGGGATCGCCGCCGTGACGCTGCCTTCGCCCGCGATCACGACACCTACGGTCAGCGCCGGGTTGAGATAGGAGTTGCTCTCGTTGCCGAAGGCATAGGCAAACGCCATGATGACGAAGCCATGGGCGAGGCCGATGGCGGCGAAATTGCCGGGATCGAGCGCGACGACCGCCCCGGCGCCGATGAAGATCAGGGCAAAAGTGCCGAGAAATTCGGCGATAAGCGCTTTGGTGAGGTGCATGAGGGGCGGCTTTCGAGACAAGCGGTTCGAATGGGTCCGAACACGTGACCTAAAAACCCGCGCCAGGTGGCGACGATCCGGCTGCGGCGGCTAAAATTTAATTCATGCGCCGACAACCGACTATAAACGCAGGACAAACCCATCAGCATGCGGGTTGTGAAGCATTGATGGAAGATCGGATAGCGATGGACTGTTTATGGTCCCGATCAGATCGACGTGGCGCCTTGGCGCGTCCTGATATCTCATGTCCGCGTCGATTATGTATTCGGATTTAGTCGACGCGATTGGTGCCGATAACTAACAACGGTCGCTGCAACGCAACAACGACGACAAGGTGCGACCATTTCAGCCGTCCCATCCCAAAGCCGTAAAACGGCGAATCGCACGACGTTTCTGTCGATCGCGGCGATCGCGCTGACGCTGACCGCCTGCTCCAGCGAAGGGAATGGCGGCGGAAACGACGGCGATTCCTCCCAGCAATCCGATCAGCAGGGGGCGAGCACGCAGCCCAAGGTCGTCGATGGCGCGGTCCAGATGACCCAAACCGGGATGCGGCAAGCGGGCATCAGGCTCGCCAAAACGGCCTCCGCCGATCCGATCCCCGTCGTCCAGATACCCGCGACGATCGCGCCGCCGCTGGGCGCGCGTCGGGCGGTCGCCGCGCCCTATGCCGGGATCGTCCGCGAGGTGCGCGTCGTCGAAGGACAGGCGGTGCGGCGGGGCGAGGTACTCGCGGTGGTCATCAGCCCGACCGTTCTCCAGACCGGGGCCGATCTGCAGCGCGCGCGTGCGCAGCTCGATGTGACCCGCTCCGCCGCCAATCGCACCGCCAAGCTGGTCGAGGCGGGCGTCATCGCGGGCGCGCGTGCCGAGGAAGCGCGCGCGAACCTGCGCCAGGCGGGATCGTCGGTGGCGGAAAACCAGCGCTTGCTCGGTCTGGCCCATGCCGATGGCCGGTCGGGCACCTACACGCTGCGCGCGCCGATTGCCGGGCATGTCAGCATGGTGAACGTGACGCTGGGCCAGCCGATCGATAACAGCGCCGCGCCGTTCGTCGTCGATGCGGTCGGCCAATATGCGCTCACCGCGCAATTGCCGCAAAATTTCGTCGGGCAGGTCGAACCCGGGATGCGGATCAGCGTCGCCCCCGACGTCACGGGCACGATCACCGCGGTCGGCACCACGATCGACGACCATACGCGCGCGGTGCCGGTCCTGGCACGGATCGGCGGCGCGCCGGGCATCCTGGCCGGGCGATCGCTGATGGCGACGATCCTGCGCGAGCCCCCCGCGGGTGCGGTGCAAGTTCCCGCTGCCGCGCTGGTCCGGCTGAAGGACCGCTGGGTCGTCTTCGTGCCGCGCGGCAAGGGCTTCGCGCCGCAGCCGGTGACACTGGTTGGGCGCAACGCCGCGCGCGCGGTGATCACCGGGCTGCCGCTGGGCGCGGTCGTCGTCGGCGCGGGCGTGTCCGGACTCGCCGCCGCCTACACGGGCGGCTGAGATGCTGAAGAGACTGGTCGAGGTCGCGCTGAGCGCGCGACTGGCGGTGATCGGCATCGCCATCCTGATCGCGATCGGCGGGTGGTTCGCCTATCGGTCGCTGCCGATCGATGCATATCCCGACATGTCGCCGGTGCAGGTCCAGCTGATCCTCAAATCACCGGGCATGACGCCCGAAGAGGTCGAAAAGCGGGTGGTCCGCCCGATCGAGACCGAGATGCTGGGCATTCCCAAACAGCAGACGCTGCGATCGACCAGCAAATACGGCATCGCCAGCTTCACGATCGATTTCGATCCCGGGACCGATCTCTATTGGGCGCGGCAGCAGGTAAGCGAGCGGCTGACCGGCGCGAAGGGCGACCTGCCCGACGGCGTGACCGGCGGGCTCGCCCCGATCGCGACGCCGCTGTCCGACGTGCTGATGTTCACCGTCGACGGGCCGCAATCGCTGACCGAGCGACGCACGATCCTGGAATGGACGATCCGTCCGCAGCTGCGCACCGTCCCGGGCGTCGCCGACGTCAACATGCTCGGCGGCAAGGCGCAAAGCTTCGTCGTGCGGCCCGATACCGCCGCGCTCGCCGCCGCCGGGCTGACGGTGTCGGATCTTGCCGATGCGATCCGCAAGGGCAATCAGAATGGCGGCGCGGGCAGGTTGGAGGAGGGCGAGCAATCGCTGATCGTCCGGACGATGGGTGCGGTGACCCAGCCCGACGAGATCGCGCAGATCATCGTCAGAAGCGGCGCCGAAGGCGTGACCCGCGTCGGTGATGTCGCGACGGTCGAGCTCGGCAGCCTGACCCGCTATGGTGCCGTGACCCAGTCGGGCCGCGGCGAAGCGGTCGAGGGGCTGGTCGTCGCGCTGATCGGCGCGGATGCCAAGAAGGTGGTCAAGGCGGCGCAGGAGCGGCTCGATTCGATCGCGCTGCCACCGGGCATGAGCGTTCATATCTTCTACAATCGCGAAGCCCTGGTCACGCGCGCGGTGGAGACGGTGAGCGATGCGTTGATCGAGGCATCGATCATCGTGGTACTGTTGCTGCTGCTCTATCTGGGCAATTGGCGCGCGGCGTTGATCGTCGCGGTGACGCTGCCGATGGCGGCGCTGATCACCTTCATGCTGATGAAGCTGTTCGGCCTGTCCGCCAACATCATGAGCCTTGGCGGGTTGGCGATCGCGATCGGCGTGCTCGTCGACGGATCGATCGTCGTCGTCGAAAATATCGTCGAACGGCTTAACGATCCCGATCTGCCCAAGGATTTGCGGCTTCACCGCGTCTTCCAGGCGACGGTAGAGGTCATCAAGCCCGTCGGCGCGGGGATCGTCATCATCGCGCTGGTGTTCACGCCGTTGCTGTCGTTGCAGGGGCTGGAGGGCAAATTATTCGCGCCGGTCGCGATCACGATCGTCTTCGCGCTGCTCGGCTCGCTGCTCTGCGCGCTGACCTTGGTGCCGGTCCTGTCGTCCTATGCGATCAAGACCGAGGAAGAGGATAAGGAGCCATGGGTGATGCGCAAGCTTCGCCCCGGCTATACCAAAGCGCTCGACTGGTCGTTCGGTCATCAGAAGATCGTCTTCATCGCGACGGGCATCCTCCTGGCGATCGCGGTCTTCGCCTATACGATGGTCGGCAAGACGTTTCTGCCGACGCTCAACGAAGGGTCGGTGGTGATGCAGCTCACCAAATTGCCGACCGTGTCGCTCGATCATAGCCTGGCGGACGATCTCGCGATCCAGCGCGCGTTGATGAAGAACGTGCCCGAAATCACGGGTATCGTCGCGCGTACCGGATCGGACCAGCTCGGGCTCGATCCGATGAGCCTCAACGAGACCGACAGCTATATCCAGCTCAAACCCAAGCGCGACTGGCGCAAGGGTGACCGCGAATGGCTCGTCGGGCAGATGCGTCATGTCCTGAGCGGCATTCCCGGTGTCAATCCGGTCTTCACCCAGCCGATCGAAATGCGCATCGCCGACATGATGAGCGGCGGGGGCGGCCAGTTGTCGCTCAAGATCTACGGCGACGACGAGGCCACCTTGAGCGATCTCGCCGCACGGATGCGCGATCTGATGAAGAAGACCAAGGGGTCGACCGACGTGTCGACGACCGCGACCGACCAGAATGAATATCTCCAGCTCGACGTCGACCGGCTGGAGGCGGGTCGGGTCGGCCTGTCGGTCACCGATTTCGAGGATGCGCTGCGCTCGCAACTCGAAGGGCTCGACGTCGGCACCGCGCGCGTCGGGATCCAGCGGATCCCGATCATGATCAAGGGCGATGATTCGATCCGGCAGGACCCCGACCTGTTCCAGAATCTGCCGCTGCGAACCCCCACCGGCACCATGACACGCGTCAGCGACATGGCCCGCGTCTCGCGCCAATCGGGGCCGTTGCTCATCGAACATGAAGGCGCGGAACGCTATGCGATGGTGCAGGCGTCGGTCACGGGGCGCGATCTGGTCGGCTTCGTCGACGAACTCAAACGCAACGCGCCCAAATTGCCGGGCGGTTATCGATACGAATGGGGCGGCCAGTATAAGAACCAGCAGGAAACGATGGGACGGCTCGCGATCGTCGTGCCGATGGCGATCGCCGCGATCTTCCTGATGCTGTTCCTGACGCTGTGGTCGCTGCGCGCGGCGTTGCTGATCCTCGTCAACATTCCCTTCGCGATGATCGGGGGGATCATCGCGCTGATGATGTCGGGCGCCTATCTGTCGGTGCCCGCCTCGGTCGGGTTCATCGCGCTGCTCGGGATCGCGGTGCTCAACGGCCTCGTCCTGATCAGCTATATCCGCGATATGCGCGCGTCCGGCGAAAGCCTGTCGCGTGCGGTGCACGAAGGCGCCGAACGCCGCTTGCGGCCCGTGCTGATGACCGCGAGCATCACCGCGATCGGGCTGGTCCCCGTGCTGTTTTCGACGGGGCCGGGATCGGAAATCCAGCGGCCGCTCGCGATCGTCGTGATCGGCGGGTTGTTCACCTCCACCGTGCTGACGCTGATCCTGTTGCCGATCCTCTACGAACGGTTCGGCGAGAGCAGGGATGAGCGGCGACGCGGTCGGCAGGACGATGACGCGGGCGGGGAGGCGCAGCCAGCATGATCCGGATCGAACTGCTGATCGCGCCGGAGGATCGCGACCCCGCGATCGCCGCGCTGCGCCCGTTGATCGGGGCGCAGGACCGGCTGATCGAACTGACGGTCGATGTCCATCCCGGCTCGCTCGACGGCCAGACGCTGCGCGAGCGCGTGACGGGCAAGGTCGACCGGCACATGCTGGTTCTCCAGATCGGTGACGACCGGGGTGACGCGGTCATCGCGGCGTTGGAGGATATCCATCTGCAACAGCCGATCCGCTGGACCCGCCAGCCGATCGCGGATCAGGGGGAGATAGGCCGATGAGCCCGCGCTATTGGTCGCTGGTCGCGATCCTGCTCGCCGGGGGTGCGCAGGCGCAGACGTCCGCCGGTGCCACGTCGCCGGGTGCTGCCCCCACCGCGGGGCAGGCGGCCGGGCCGACCGCGCAACCGGCGGGGCCGCCTACACCGCCCGATCTGGCCCGGAGCAACGCCGCGTCCGGCCCCGCGAGCGCGCCTGCGCCCGACGCGTCGGTGGGGGTCGCCGCCGGACTTCCCGCGCTCGCCAGCGTCGATGCGACGCTCGACCGCGTCCCCTCGGTCATCGCCGCCGCCGCGCGTCTCGATTCCGCACGCGCGCATGCCCGCCAGCTCGCCGTCGGGCCTTATGAAGTCACCGGGGAGGTAACTTATGATCGCCGCTCTATCCGATCCACCAACCGCGGCGTCAATGAAGTCAACCTGATCGCCAATCGCGCCTTCCGCCTTCCCGGCAAGGCCGCGCTCGATCGCAGCGCAGGGCGGTATGAGGTCATCGCGGCGCAGAACAACTACGCCGATGCGCGGCATCAGGTCGCGCTGGCGCTGGCCTCGGCGTGGTTCGACCTCGTCGCAGCGAACGAACGCGCTACCTTGCTGCAACGCACGGTCGATGAACAACGCCGCCTGTTCGCCGCGGTCGGGCTGCGGGTCGGTTATAAGGACGCCGCGCGGCTCGATGCGGACCGCGCGCAGCTCGAACTCGATCTCGCCCAGGCGCAACTGGCGAGCGCGCTGAGCGATCTGGCGCGCGCCAGATCCATTCTGTCGGGCACCTATCCGACGCTGGTCGATCAGGTCGTGCCGCCGACGACGGTGCTGCTCCAGCCCGATACCGCAACCTTGCAGGCGTGGCGGGACCGGATCCTGCTCGACAGTCATGAACTACGCGCGGCGCAGGCTGAATATGACCGGCAGAATGCGCTCGCGCGGCGCGCCTCGCTCGACCGGTTCGCCGACCCGACGATCGGCGCGCGCGCCTTCACCGAACAGGGGGGCGATGAAAAGGGCGTCGGCGTCCAGCTGTCGGTTCCCTTCGGCGGTCGCTATCGTGCGGCCAAGACGCAGCAGGCCGAGGCGGATGCGCGGGAGGCCGCCGCCAATCTCGCGACCGTCCATCGTCAGGTACAGGTGACCGCCGACGCCGATCTCGCCGATGCGCGCGGGCAGCTCGCGGCCTATGCCATCGCCAGCCGCGCGGTCGGTGCCGCGCGCACCGCCAGCGCGCGGCTCGAACAGGGTTACCGTCTCGGCGGGGTCGATCTTGCCGACCTGCTCTATGCGCGACGCCAGCAACGCGATGCAGAAATCACCGAAGCCGACTTTCGCGCCAAGGCCGCTCGGGCGGTGACGAAGCTGCGGATCGATTCGCATATCCTGTGGGCGGCTCCCGATCCCGACGATTGATTCCGGTTGCTGACGGATCGCGGAGGCCAAGGCGTGACCGCCCACGCAGGGGGCAATTCGCGCCGCCGTTTCTCACAAAAGCCCAATTTGTGATTGCGAATGAGTTGCATTAACGTCTAGGGGCAGTGCGTGACCCGTTCCGCAATCCGTCTCTGGTATCTCGTTCACAAGTGAACCAGCCTGGCGTGCACCGCTTTTCTGTTGATGCTGTGTCTGACCGGCCTGCCGCTCATCTTCCATGACGAGATCGACGCGGTGATGGGCGGGACGTCTGCGCAGGACCTCGCTGGCCCGGCGTCATCGAGTGACGCGCCGGGGCTGTTGTCGCTCGACGCGATGCTGGCCACCGCGATGGCCGCGCGGCCCGGTGAGGTGCCGCTGTTCATGGCGTTCGATAACGATCGTCCGTCGATGACCGTCACCACGGGACCACGCCCCGACGCGCCGGGATCCGACATGACGATCCAGCTGCTCGACCGTACGACGGGCGCCGTGGTGGGGCGCGAGCAGGGCAAGGGCATCACCGACTTTCTCCTCCAACTTCATACCGACATGTTCCTCGGGCTGAAGGGAGAGCTGTTTCTCGGCGCGATGGGAGCATTGTTCGTCGCTGCGCTGGTGTCGGGAACGGTTCTGTACGCGCCGTTCATGCGCAAGCTCGATTTCGGGTCCGTGCGCGTCTCACGCAGCAGGCGCGTCAGGTGGCTCGATTATCATAACCTGCTCGGTATCGTCGCGTTGGCGTGGATGAGCGTCGTCGGCGTGACCGGGATCATCAACGCGCTCGTCACCCCGATCACCAAATGGTGGCAGGCCGATGAACTGGCCGAGATGACCCGCGCCTATGCCAACCGCGCACCGCTGCCGCCGTCACGCTACGGGTCGCTCGACACGGCGATGGCCGCGGCGCGAGCGTCGATCCCCGGGATGAACCCGCAGTTCATCGCCTTTCCGGGCGGGTCGTTCAGCAGCGACCATCATTATGCCGTGTTCTTCCAGGGCGCGACGCCGCTGACCCAGCGACTGCTGACCACCGCACTGGTCGATGCGGAGACCGGCAGGCTGACCGACGCGCGCCCGATGCCCTGGTATTTCAAGGCCCTGTCGCTGTCGCGCCCGCTCCACTTCGGCGATTATGGCGGATTGCCGCTCAAGCTCCTCTGGGCGCTGCTCGATCTGTTCACGATCGTGGTGCTGGGATCGGGGCTCTACCTCTGGCTCGGGCGTCGTCGTGCGCCACTGGCGGCGCGGGTCTTGGAAGTGACGAGCGGCGGTCGCACCACGCCCGCAAAGCTCGGGTGATGGTGGGTCGATCGACCTGGCCGATCCCGATCGCCATCGCACTGATCAGCCTGGCGGGGCTGCTCGCCGCGTTGACCGGTGACGGCTGGCGCGATGCGCTCGGCTGGGCGGGCCTTGCGGTGCCGGTGATCGCCGTGGGCCGGGCGATCCACCGCCGCCGATAAATTCGATGTCGACATCAAAGGACGATCAATGACATATTTTCTCAGCGGGCTTTCCGCCGTCGCGCTGACCGCTGCCCTGCTGGCGACGCCTGCTCGTGCGCAGGATGCGCGAGACGGCAGGACGTCCGGCGCCAGCGGCGACATCGTCGTCACCGCGCAGCGCCGCAACGAGACGCAAGTGATTCACGAGGGCAATCTGGGCGTCCTCGGCAACAAGAACGCAGGCGACGTGCCGTTCGCGATCAAAAGCTACAACAGCGCGCTGATCCTCAACCAGCAGCCGCAGACGCTGGGCCAGGTGCTGGAAAACGATCCGTCGATCCGCACCACCTATGGCTTTGGCAATGCCGCCGAACAGTTCGTCATGCGCGGCTTTACGCTGTTCAGCGACGATATCGGCTTCGATGGCCTGTACGGCATCACCCCGCGTCAGCTCGTCGCGCCCGAATTATATGACCAGGTCCAGGTGCTGAACGGCGCCAGCGCCTTCCTCAATGGGGCGGCGCCATCGGGATCGGGGATTGGCGGCAGCGTCAATCTGATGCCCAAGCGCGCGGGCGCCATCGATCTGTTCCGGGCCACCGCCAATTACGCGTCAGGCGCGCATGTCGGGGGCAGCTTCGATGTCTCGCGTCGGTTCGGCGACGGCGCATTCGGGGTGCGGGTCAACGGTGCGTTCCGATCGGGGGATGTGGCGATCGACGACGAGTTTCGGCGCACCGAGGTGATCGGCGGATCGTTCGACTATCGTGGCACCGCGGTGCGCCTGACGGTCGATCTCGCCTATCAGCGCCAGCGCGTGAACCAGCTGCGCCCCAAGGTCACGATCGCCACCGCATCGATCCCCCGGGTGCCCGCGACCAACCGGAATTACGGTCAGCCGTTCACCTATACCGACCTGCGCGACGTCTTCGGATCGGTTCGCGGTGAGTGGGACGTTGCCGACAATGCGATGGTCTACGCCGCCTTCGGTGCGCGTGACGGGTCGGAACAGGGCATATATGGCGGCATCACCGTCAACGATGCCGTCACCGGCGCGGGGCAGGGGACCGCGCTCTACGTCCCGCGCACCGATAATAATGAGGCAGCCGAGGCAGGCATCCGCGTCAAACTGGCCGGTGCCGGGATCACCCATGAATTCAATCTCGGCGCCAGCGCGGTGTGGCAGGTCAATCGCAACGCCTATGATTTCCGCTATGGACCGGGGTTCGCGGGCTATGCGACCAATTTGTACGTGACCCCGGCGGTCGCACTGCCTGAATCGACGCTGGTCGGCGGCAATCTCGCGAACCCCTTTCCCCGGACGCGGACGCAGCTGACCAGCAGCTTTGCCTCGGACACGGTCGGGCTGTTCGGCGATCATCTGCTGGTGACGGCGGGGCTTCGCCTTCAGACGCTCAATCTCAAAACCTATGCCTATGCCTCCGGTGCGCGCGAGACGCGGTACGCCGAGGATGCGGTCACCCCCGTCGTCGGCGTCGTGATCAAGCCGCTTGCCGGGCTGTCGCTCTACGCCAATCGGATCGAGAGCCTGGCGCAGGGGCCGACGGCGCCCCTCTCAGCGCTCGACCCGGTCGCTGGAACGACGAAGCCGGTGATCAATGGCGGCGAGGTTTTCGCACCCTATCGATCGGTGCAATATGAGGTCGGCGGCAAGCTGGCGATCGGCGCAGTCACGGGCAGCGTCGCGGTCTTTTCGATCAGCCAGCCGATCGGTCAGGTTGCCGCCGATGTCGCGACGCCCGGCTTCGTTCGCTATGGCCTGTTCGGCGAGCAGCGCAACCGCGGCGTGGAAGTGACGCTGGATGGCGAACTGGCGCGGGGCCTGCGCGTGATCGCGGGCGGCGCGGTGACCCAGGCGAGGGTGCGCGACACGCCGGGCGGCGTCTTTGCGGGCAATGATGCGCCCGGCGTGCCGCGCTACACCGCCAACGCCAATGTCGAATGGGATCTGCCCTTTGCGCCGGGCGTCACCGCGACGGGCCGCGTCGTGCAGACGGGCGCGCAGCAGGTCGATTTGGCGAACACGCTGGAACTGCCCGCGTGGACCCGGTTCGACCTCGGGGCGCGCTTTGTCACGGTGATCGCGACCAAGCCGGTCACGTTTCGCGTCAACGTCGATAACATCGCCGACAATCGATATTGGGCGTCCGCGTTCGATTCGTTCAACCAGTCGCTGCTTCAAGGCATGCCGCGGACCTACAAGGCGTCGGTCTCGGTCGATTTCTAGTCGGTGAGAGCGGGTCCCGGTCCACGTGATCGACTGGGCAAAGGCCAGCCAACGCTGTCACGCTGGCTGGCCTCTATCGTCAGGTCATCGACGCGCGGGTGGCTCAGGCGGCGTCGGCAACGTCCCTGCCGGTGCGGCGGGGACGGTATTTCCCACCAGTGCGGGGGGTGGCGGGCAGCCTGCCGGTCCGGCGTCGTTCGCGCGTAGCGCTCCACCCGGTGGCGGCGGGGGTGGGGCATCGGGACCGCGGGCACCGGGACCATCGCGATCCGCAGGGCCATGGGGGCGATCCGGGCCGACGCGGTCGGCTGGGCCATGGCGACCATGGGGGCCCATGGGGCCAACTGGATCGACCTTGCCATCCGGGCCGACCAGATAGGATGCGCGGATCTGGCCATCGTCATAGCGCCCCTGCACCAGCAGCGCCTGTCCTTTGTTCACCGTCGCGGCGCCCTCCCGCCCGGCATCGACCATCGTGCGCCCGGTGCGATCCTGCACGACGAACCGATCGCCATAGACGTCGGCGACCTGCCCCCTGACGGTCACGATCCCCTCCGTGGCGGGCAGCTTTGCGATCGCGGTCTGGACGGTGGGGGCCATCTGCGCGACCGGGCGGGTCAGCGACATCGCGCCCGCTCCCCCCGCCGCGCCCAGCGCCAGCATCACCGCGGCCCCTGCGCCGAGCTGCGTGCGCCGGGACATCCGGGGCAGGCGGTTTTCGAACATCGTCATCATCTTTCTCCTTCGTGGACTGATGACGATGGGTTTAGACGCTGCCCCGCACCCCGCTGAACCCGCTGGTTCAGATTCGGTTTAGGTACGGGGGATAGCGGCCCGGTCATGCGCATCCTGCTTGTCGAAGACGATCCTGATCTGGGGCCCGCCATCGCCAAGGCGTTGCGGCAGGAACAATGTGTCGTCGATCTAATCGCCGATGGCGTCGATGCCGCGCATCTGGGCGATACCGAACGCTATGACGCCGCGGTGCTCGATCTGGGCATGCCGGGCAAGGATGGGGTGACGATCCTGACCGAATGGCGGGCGGCCGGGCGGACGCTACCGGTGCTGATCCTGACCGCGCGCGATGGCTGGTCCGACAAGGTGGCGGGATTTCGGGCGGGCGCCGACGATTTCCTGACCAAGCCGTTCCGGATCGAGGAACTGACGATGCGATTGCGCGCGCTGGTCCGCCGCGCGGCTGGCCATGCGGCGACGCGGATCGTCTGCGGTCCGCTCGTGTTCGAAGCGCAGACCGGGCAGTTCGAACTCGACGGTCTGCCGTTGCGCCTGACCGCGCTGGAGTGGCGGGTCCTGTCCGCACTGATGCTGGCGAAAGAAGCCGTGATCGAGCGTCTCGATCTGCTCGAGCGTGTTTATCAGGGCGATGCCGATGTCGGGTCGAACAGCCTGGAAGTCATCATCGGTCGGTTGCGCAAGAAAATCGGCGCGACGCTGATCGAAACCGTCCGGGGGCGCGGCTATCGGCTGACCGCGGGTGCCGCGACGTGACGCTGCTGCCCCGATCGATCCAGGGACGCATGCTGGCCCTGTCGGCGCTGGCGACGATCGTCGCGCTGGTGATCGCGGGGGCGCTGATCGCAGGCGTGCTCGGTCGCTTCGTGACGCAGGGGATCGATCGGCGGCTCGACGCCAATCTGGCGCTGATGGCAAGCGCGGTGTCGCGCAACGGCGATATCGATTGGCAGCGGTTGGCCACGGTGCAGGCGTCGCTGGATGCAGAGCCGGGATGGCGCTGGCGGCTCGATGCGCCGGGGCGCGCGATCGGGTCCGCGGACACGCTGGTGATCGATCCGGGTCCCGCCGAGTCACGTCGTTCCAGTCCCTTTCCCCCCGATCGGGAACACCCCGGTTCGGCGGGGCCGCCGCATGCCGATGACCATGGCGCCCGCCCGCTTGAAGGGCATGACCGCGCGGGCGCGCCGATCCATGCGCGCCAAACCACGATGGTCACCGGCACCGGCCCCGTGGTGCTGACCGCGGCGGCCCCGCGCGATGTCATCGCCCGCCCGGTCATGAGCGCACTGACACCGCTGCTGGCGACACTCGCGGCCTTGGGCACGGTGCTGGGGCTCGCCGCATGGCTGCAGATCCGGCTGGGCTTGCGGCCGATCAGGCGATTGCGCGCGGTGATCGAGCAGGTCCGGCGGGGCGAGGCCGATGCGATCGATACCGACCAGCCCGTGGAATTGCGGGCGTTGGCCGAGGAACTTAATGCGCTGGTTCACGACAATGATATGGCGCTGGCCACCGCGCGCGCATCTGCGGCGAATTTGGCGCATGCGTTGAAGACCCCCGTCGCGACGCTGGCGCTGGAACTGGCGGGCGACCCGCGTGCCGGGCAGGTCGATCGCATCGATGCGACGATCCGCCATCATCTGGCCCGTGCGCGGGCGCAGGTGGCGTCGACCCGCGTCGCGACCCCGTTGGCACCCGCCATCGACGTCCTGATCGCGACGATCGCGACATTGCGCAGCGATCGGGCGATCACGATCGGCGCCACCGTCTCTCCCGCGCTGATCGTCGGCATCGACCCGGCGGACCTCGATGAGCTGGTCGGCAATCTGATCGACAATGCCGTGCGCCATGCCCGCACCCATGTTCACATCGTCGCCCAGCCGACCGATCGTCGCGTGGCGCTGACGATCGTGGACGACGGCCCCGGTATTCCCGCCGCGGAGCGAGACAATGCCACCGCCCCGGGCGTACGCCTCGACGAGCGTACCGATGGCCATGGGTTCGGACTCGCGATCGCGCGGGACCTGACCGAATTGCACGGCGGGGTGCTGACATTGGCGGATGGGGTCGACGGCGGGCTCGCGGTATCTGTGACGCTCCCCTTGGCGAGGCGGCACTGACTGGACGTCGCATGTTTTTAAAGCCCCGGAAGGGGCTCCGCGTGTTTTCGTTACTGCAAGCCCCGGCTCGCGCGCAGGCCGACAATTTGCGAGAGCTTGAAGCGCTGGCAGTTGTCAGAGACCGTCGATCAAACACCGAGGCACTTGCGTTGGTGATCGGGGTCGATCCGCGCACGCCGCCCCTTCTACGGTCGTTCGTTCTAACCGAACCCGAAAAAGTCGACGCCGCGCTGCTGGCCGAAAAGGTACTGAAGACACTTCGAAAGAGCGACGGCCTCGACCGCGTGCGAATGGCTGCACTTGCGCGCGCCGTCGCCACGTTGGCAGCCGATCAAGACATGGAGGCCGCATGCCCCTCATTCCAGGGACGACGTTCAGCAAACGCAGGATCAAGCGGCGAATGTCCCATTGCTCATCTCCAAGGAGCTGGGTGGTCCCATCCAGTTAAGGCATCGGAGCTAATCATCGGTTTGCAGATGCGGTATTCACGCTAAAAACCAACAGGTTAGGCCCGTCGTATTGCGATCATGTCGCGCTATCCAGGAGCTAGCGATAAACAAATGATGCAAGTTCAGTGCAGAGGATGATCTGCTACCTTTGGGTTAAGGGTCTTATTCGCGCTATATAGTCCGATTTGCGTGACGCCCCATTGGTGGCAAATACCACCCCGAACTTTTGCAAAACAGAATTGTCAAATTCTCGATATAAGTTTCATCAAGGTAGTTCGCCACAGCGAACACGAAATATTGAGTTCAACTCGCGTCCCCTAGCGATCAGCGAATGGCGTTTCGGCCAGCAGGCAACAGCGTGTCTATACCAATTGGAAATTGCTTCGGACGGACGCCGGTCGCGTGCCATACTGCGTTTGCGATTGCGCCTGCGGTTCCGGTGACGCCAATTTCGCCAACGCCCTTGATGCCGAGCGGGTTGACGATGCTGTCCTGCTCGGGAACCTGAATGCATTCGAGCGACGGGACGTCAGCGTTCACGGGAATGTGATATTCGGCGAGATCGGCATTCATGATCCGCCCCGTCCTCTGCTCGACAAGAGCCTGCTCATGCAACGCGAAGGAAACTCCCCAGATCATCCCGCCATAATATTGGCTGTCGACCATTCGGGGGTTGATGATGCGCCCGGCAGCGAAGGCGCCGACGAGCCGGGTCGCTCGTATCTGGCCGAAATCGGGGTCGACCTTCACTTCGGCGAACACGGCACCATGGGCGTGCAGCGCATAGGCGTCGCGCGCTGGATCGGCGGCACCGGTGCCGTCGGCGACAATCTGCGCCTTTCCCGCGCGGCGCAGGATGTCTGCATAGCTTTCGCTGCGACCATCGTCGTCGCGGCGGTGCAGCCGCCCGTTCTTCGCGATAACGCCCTCATTGCCAGCGCCGTAAAGCGGTGACGCCTCGGCATTCGTCGCGAGCGCGGCGAGTTGCGCGATCACGGCTTCGCCCGCATTGTGGATTGCGAGGCCGACGGTCGCGGTGTGCCCCGATCCGCCTGCAATACCCGCGTCTGGCAGGTCCGAGGTGCCCGATTTGAACGCGCTCTGATCGATGTCAAGACCCAGGCTGTCGGCGGCGATCTGCGCAAAAGCGGTCCAGGCACCCTGACCCATGTCATGCGCGCCGGTTTCGATCGTGCCGCGGCCATCGTCGCGGATCGTGGCGCGCGCATGAGCTTCAAACATGATGGCGGGAAAGATCGCGGTGCCCATGCCCCAGCCGACGAGCAGGCCATCCTCGTCGCGCATCGATCGCGGCGCGAGGCTGCGGGTCGACCAGCCGAACCGTTCCGCGCCTTGCTGATAGCATTCGCGCAGCGCCTTCGACGAGAAGGGCTTGCTCGACAGCGGTTCGGCATCGGCGTAATTGGCGAGCCGGAAGGCGAGGGGGTCCATGCCGCACGCATAGGCCGCCTCGTCGATCGCGCATTCGAGCGCGATCGAACCGCTCGCTTCGCCGGGCGCGCGCATGAAACCGGGGGTACCGACATGCGCGCGGACGACGTCGTGGCTGGTCGCGATGGCATCGGCGGCATAGACAGAGTGCGAGGTGTTCGACGAAGGTTCGAAGAAATTGTCGAACACGCTGGACTGCGTCCGCGTATGGTGGCTGAGCGCCATCAGGTGCCCGTCCGCGTCGGTCCCGATCTTCAGCGTCTGGCGCGTTGGGGCGCGGTGGCTGACGGGGCCATACATATGTTCGCGGCGCAGGACGAGTTTGACGGGCCGCGCGACGAGCTTCGCGGCGAGAATGCCAAGCATCATCGGTCCCGCGATCAGCCCTTTCGACCCGAAGCCGCCCCCCAGAAACGGGCTGCGAATGTCGATGTCGTCGGCGCGGATTCCCATCAGCCCGGCGATACGCTGTTGCGCCATCGCCATCCCCTGGCTCGGCATGTCGATTGAAAGCTTGTTGCCGTTCCATGCCGCGACGATCGCGTGCGGCTCCATCGCATTGTGATATTGCGGCGGGGTTTCGTAGGTCGATTCGACCCGAACCGTGGCAGCGGCAAATGCCCCGTCGATATCGCCCTTGCTCGCGATTGCGGGCTGGCCGGGGCCCACCACCGGCGGGGTGAAGGGTTCGCCGCCATCGAGCCCGACCTGCGGTGCCTCTGCCGCATAGCGCGCATCGAGCAGCCGCGCGCCTTCGGTCGCGGCCTCGAGCGTTTCGGCGATGACGACCGCGATCGGCTGGTTGGCGTAACGCACATGATCGTTCTGCAGCAGGTCGAGCTTGAAGGTCATCGGCTGCGACGCATCGTCGGGGTCCATCGCCAGGTCGGGGCGGTTCGCGGTCGTCATCACCTCGACGACACCCGGATGCGCCTTCGCCGCGTCGATATCGAGACTGACGACGCGCCCATGCGCGATGCTGCTGACCGCCATCACCGCATGGAGTAGGCCATCGGGATTGTTGTCGGCGGCGTAGGTCGCGGCACCGGTGACCTTCAACTTGCCTTCCGCCCGGGTCAGCGGCTGCCCGATCGATGATCCCATGCGAGTGTGAGTCGGCGCGGTGACGTGGGATTGATCAGCCATGATGGATTTCTCCGGCAAGCGTGGCGAAAGGGGAGGCGGGGAGCGCGGGCAATCGATCGGGCGTACCTGCCGCCGCCCGCGCAAGGCCGCGCACGATCAGGCGGCGGGCGAGTTCGATCTTGTAGCCATTGTCACCCGACGGCGTGGCATCGGCGAGCGCCGCACCCGCGGCGGCTTCGAATGATGCGCGGGTGGGTTCGGCACCGATCAGCATCGTTTCTGCAGCGTCGGCGCGCCAGGGTTTCAACGCCACCCCGCCCAGCGCCAGTCGCGCGGCGCGGATCGTGCGCCCGTCGATATCGAGTGCGGCGGCGACCGATACGACCGCAAAGGCATAGGAGGTGCGTTCGCGGACCTTGAGATACCGCTGATGCCGCGTAAGCGCCCGGGCCGCGGCGGGCACGCGGACAGCGACGATCAGCTCGCCGGGCGTCAGCATCGTTTCGATATCGGGATGATCGCCCGGCAATCGGTGCAGATCGACGATCGGAATATCGCGACGCCCTTCACGGCTCTCGACCTCGATGATCGCATCGAGTGCGGCCAGCGCGACGCAGAAGTCGGACGGATGCGTGGCAATGCACGCCTCGCTCCAGCCCAGAACCGCATGCAGCCGGTTGTCGCCGCCACGCGCGTCGCAGCCCGACCCGGGCGCACGCTTGTTACAAGCGCTCGCGGTGTCGTAGAAATACCGGCATCGCGTCCGCTGGAGCAAA
>Ga0206130_10000542_pt1 | contig 63297 bp, 51 predicted proteins | sample Helgoland_Spring_9_FD_148637 | JGI IMG/M metagenome (GOLD analysis project Ga0206130, IMG submission 148637) | Pelagic subsurface seawater microbial communities from Kabeltonne, Helgoland, North Sea - Helgoland_Spring_Bloom_20160512_1 | ecosystem: Environmental > Aquatic > Marine > Epipelagic ... | reverse complement strand
CCTCCCAAGAGTGTGATTCGAATGCGGCAACCAGAGTGAATTCGAAAACGGGTTGCACTATTTACAAGGGTGACCAGAGTGACGTCAAATTCTTAAATCATTTTATCAAAAAAACCGGAGGCAATTTTGACGTTATCATTGACGACGGGTCACATGTGCCAAGCCATCAACTCGTTTCCTTCGAGACATTGTGGCCAGCAGTCAAACCGGGAGGGATATACATTGTAGAAGACATTGAAACGAATTGGTGGAAACCGTCGGCCAAAGTTTATGGCTACAGTTTACAGAATCAGCCAAACGTCGTGGAAATATGGAAGGGTTTAGTTGAATCAGTCAATCGCGAGTTCACAAACGGTCACAGCAAACTGACGGACGAAAAGCCTGACATTTATGGAAATGTGGTGTCTGTCGAGTTTGGCCAGAACATTATCATCTTTCACAAAGCTTTGAAGGGCGAAGAGACCATGTTGTCCAAAAAATATCGTTATTCAAAACGTTTGCCTAATCAGAACAATGGTATTGATAAAACAACCACAATATTTGCTCCTAAATCGCGTTTTGGCAATGGTAAAGAGCGAGGCCTAACAAATCAACTCTGGCAATTCTTGGTTTTCTGTAAACAAGTTCCGGGTGAATTTATTTCACTTGAAAGTATTCGATTTAGGGGTTGGAATGAAGAAAATCTACAATTCGATGAAATTTGGGATGTGGAACATTGGAATAAAAATAAACCAGTGTCATTTCCGCAAATTGTAAATAAAAAGGCCACGCAATCGTTCAAACTTAGTCGTATGATGTCATCGTCTGCATATCGCGACTGGCGAGGACAAGAACCATTTAGTTATTCAAATTTGGAGTTATATAGAAGTTTTCTTTCCGCTTTGCAACTTAAAGCCAAGTTTAAATCATCCGTTGACAACTGGAAATCTCAACAACAAGGCCCATATGGTTGTATTCATGCTAGAGTCGAGAAAGATATGGGTATAAGTAATAAGCATATGGCAAGTCGAATTAAATTAAAGCCTCTATGGTCAATAATGAATGATTCGCCTCTTTTAACTAAGCGTGTTGGATTGATGAAAATGGTGGCGGTACTTAACCAAAATGATTTAGAAAACGACGATTTAGAATTCATCTCACATAATAAAGACCCATGGGGTCGCCCATTACTCTCAACTCAGTCGTTACATGTCAACGATGTTTTTATAAATAGCGCAATAGATCAATATGCATGTCAACAGGGAGAGCTTTTTGTCGGTTGTCAATTTTCCAGTTTCTCATATCAAGTGGGCCATTTAATGGATTTTAGAAATAATCCGGTGTTTATGTATGGTAGAAGTGCAATTATAACACAAATATCTCAAATGTCAGATTGGAAATGTTTGGACGACAATAGTTGTCTGAATGAAACCCCAATCAATTTAAATGGTTTGATTCCAAGTGTATGTCTACCCATTGTTACAACTGAAATGGGGATTCTCATTCGCAAAAATAAGAATAGGAGATCGGATATTGTAATTCCACCCATTGAATCTTCAAATAAATGTTTAATAATGCCAAAACTCTCCAAAAACATGTTGGAGTTATACGACAATGTTTTGGGAGTTCGAATGGCTGACGCCCCTGAAGGAATAATTTATGGAGACCTACATTTACACAAGAATGAATATACAATGGTAGGCGTTCAAAGACTCAATAATTTTGTGGCTGCAATAGATGAAGTCAATAAAAAAAATATACCTGGTTCCATTGTTGAATTAGGCGTGTGGAGGGGCGGTTCCATGATGGTAGCATCCCAAATGAATAACGAAGCGGCTCAAATGTCTTTAAAAAAACGCGATTTATATTTATTTGACGCATTTGAGGACATACCCGGTTATGGCTCTAATTCTTTTATAAAGTATTTACAAGTTGATGAATCTTTTGTGAAAGATGGTTTTCTCAAATTTGGCGTAATGAACGAACACGTGCATTTCAGGAAAGGACTATTCCAAGACACTGTTCCGTCATGGAATAAAAATGACAAAATAGCCGTTTTGCGTGTCGATGGGAATTTTTACGATTCGTATCAGGATGTAATGTACTACATGTATGAAAATGTTCTTTTAGGCGGAATTGTGATTTTTGATGATGTTATGGCTGATCATTCGGGTGTTTTGCAATTTTGGAAAGATTTTAAGAAAGAACAAAAACTCGTTGAAGAATTTAATCGTATTGATAATGGAAGCGGATGGTTTCGTAAAATTAAAAATATTAAAATTGATTGGAAATACTTCAGGGCGCCTCAGGATGTGAACAGAAAAGGTTCCTGTCCATCACACATTCACCAATGTCATCCAAGCTGGTCAGCTTAAATCCAAAATAAATTATACAAAAAATCATTATAATTACTAAGTGTATTACTACAAAATGTCTATCCTCGTCACAGGCGGTTGCGGTTTTATCGGCTCTAATCTTGTCCACTATTTACTCTCGAAGGGTTCTAAAGTCATCAATTTAGATTGTATGTCCTACAACAGTCGAGCACCGGACGTTACTGACGAATCACAGTACGTCTTCATTCAAAAAAATTTGAGAGACGCCGATATCTTGAAAATTCTCATAGACCACAACATCCAGTACGTGTATCATCTCGCTGCACAAACACACGTGGACTTGTCTTTTCGAAATTCTGTTCATTTTTCCCAAGATAACGTCGTGGGTACCCACAACTTACTGGAAGCCGTCTGCAAATACGGCAAAATAAAACGCTTTGTCCATATGTCCACCGACGAAGTGTACGGACAAGTATTCGATAATGTTTCTGAAACGGCTATTATGAATCCGACAAACCCGTATGCTGCCACGAAATGTGGCGCGGAAATGCTCGTTCGGGCGTACGGTCATTCGTATGGCCTTGAATACGTGATTGCGCGCGGAAACAATGTGTATGGCCCTCGGCAGTATTCAGATAAATTGATTCCTATCTTTTTGGGCAAAATGTTCAAGGGAGAACCTTGCGAGATTCATGGCGACGGGAATGCCCAACGCCATTTTGTATTTGTGAGTGACGTCTGTGAAGCTCTCGAAACAATGATGTCTTCTGGAACCACAGGAGAAGTATACAACATTGCAAGTCCCGACGAATTCTCTGTAAATCAGGTTTTTGATATTCTTAAGACGGCCACCGGCTCAGGATCAGAAAAGATAAACGTCTCTGATAGACCTTTCAATGACCAACGATACCATATCGACTGCTCAAAACTCTTAGAACTCGGGTGGGCTCCCAGAGTGACTTGGAAAGACGGACTTACCGAGACCATCGCGTGGTATCGCGAGCACGGTGACACCTATTGGCACAGAAAGCCGCGATGGCTTATGTATGGTGCGCGCGGATGGATAGGACAAAAATATTGTTCGGTAGCTGCCGAACACGTGGAACTTATCCACGGGAAGGCACGTGCCAATTGTCCAGAAGCCGTTCGCGCAGAAATGGATGCCGTTGGTGCGGAGCACGTTGTGTGTATCATCGGACGTACACATGGCCCGGGATGTGGTACTATCGATTGGCTAGAACAACCGGGCCATTTGCGCTACAATGTACGCGACAATCTATTCGCGCCGTTCGTTCTGGCGACAGAGTGTCATCGTCGAGGTATTAAAATGACCTACATGGGCACGGGATGTATATTTAAATTCACCGACGAACAAAAAATATTTACCGAAGAAGCACTCCCCAACTTTTTCGGGTCTTCATACTCGATAGTCAAAGGATTTACAGATCAAATGATGAAATTGTATCCCGAAACAGTTTTAAATTGCCGTATTCGAATGCCAATTTCCTCTGACAAATCGCCGCGTAATTTCATTACCAAGATTACGACCTATGAAAAGATTTGCAGCATGCCGAATTCCATGACGGTTCTCGAAGAGATCCTACCCATCATGGTAGATATGGCATTGAACGGGCGCACCGGCACATATAATATGACAAATCCAGGTCTCATTTCTCACAATGAAATTCTAGAAATGTACCGCGAGATCGTAGACCCGGATTTCACATGGAAAAACTTTTCACAAGAAGAACAGCTCAAGATTTTAGCAGCAGATCGCTCTAACAACGAGCTTACAACGGACAAATTAAAGGCGCTGTATCCTGAATTACGTCCGATAAAACAAGCGGTCTCCCAAACTTTGACGAGCATGAATAAAAATTTTAAAAACTAAAAACTAAATTTATTTCAAACATTTTGAAACATCATCATCGTGTATAATTATATCACTAACTACTCTGCAACTTCCTTTATAAAAAGTGGTTCGAGGAATCCAAGCATCGTGACCCAAACGAATTATTTCTGAGAATTCTTTGGTTGCAAATTTCTCGGCATTTTGATGAATAGGATTATTAAACATGTTTTTATTCATCTGTGAAGCGCGTACGGCAAAAAAGTCGGTATGGACCATGTTACTAGTACAATACGAGGTTTTACACCCTGTATCTAAACAATCGTCAAAGATACCATGTATCTTAGGATTCTGCATTGTTCTTAATAGCCAATCGTCGGATTTAATAATGACGTCCGGATTTAAACGTATAACCCATTCATACCCATCATACCATTTGTATTTCATTAGTTTTTGCAATGCTAAATTAGCACCTTGCTGATATCCGGGATTCTTGTATTTTTTAATAATTGCAGTTGGAAAAATCTCATGTAACCATTGCGGAGTTTTAGTAGTAAAAATCATTATATCCGCATCTTTAATTATTTTTCGTTTCTTTAACAATTTAACCCAACATTCTTTCAAATATATCTGATGATATCGAGACATATGTGTTGTTATGAATATCAGGTTTTTTTTTATTGGTGGCTTTCGGAAAACAGTATGTTTTTGGACGAATTCATCATTTGGCACAGCTTTGAGAGTATAGTTAAAATTTGTCATGTTGTTGCCAGTTGGCCCCTGAGAAATAATAGGTCCCGACGTGCTGTAATTTTCACTTTCTCTATAGATTAGTTTCCCGTGGATGATATTAACAACATTTCGAATGTGACGGCGATGGGGAACGAGTAGTAAAATAAAAACAACCGCAAGTAGAGGGATATATATTTTAGGTAGCATTAAATATAAAATTAGAGAATATTTATACTAAATTTATTTCAAGATTTAACATCCAATTTCGTGTTCTCAAAGCTTGTTCTGACGCCTTTTCTTTCAAACAACGAGCTTACAACTCAAAAACTTCAATATTTGTATCCAAGTTTGCGGCCGATTCGGCAAGCGGTTAGAGAAACGTTGATAAATATGAAAAACTAATTAATTTCTATAATTTTACCAACACCTTTACTCTTAGACTCCCTAAACACAAAATGGTCACCCTTCAAGACAAACACAGGCACACTAAAACGCATCTTCACCTTGGCATAATCTCCAGAACGAATCACATCCTTATTCATTTCCACAATTTCCGCCGCTCTCTTGACAGTTCGACAATGAACAACGGGCTTGTATCCAACCTTAATCGTTGTCGCATGATGCAATATAAAAATTCGAGCCGTAATCTCTTGAACAGCCGCAATCTCCGGATCCGTTGTTAAGACCATCCCCTTTGAAATATGTTTACGTCTCAGGCCTTTACAATGCAGCGCACATGTCCCGTACTGGCCCGCTTCGATAACACCAGAATCAGTATCTTCCGTAAATATAGATTTAACACGAACCGGCCTAAAATCACCGCGTTTAAACGGACCAAGCCATGCCATTGTACTTGCAGGCATATTACCTTGAATACAGACGCCGCCAACAACAATACCAACGCCATGAACATGGAAAATGGACTCCAGCTGAATAGAACACGCCGCTTCATGGTCATAACAACGCCAAACAGGCAACTTGTCGAACAACCTGCCGAAAATATCAAAACCTTCCTCACTAACACATGACAAATTTATCATAGGGACTACAGCACGACTGACCGTTCCAGTTATAATTCCTTCAGATATATCCGTGTTAGTAACCCTGTAACACCGCCTTTGGTGCTTCTTAGCCATTTGCTTACATTTGTAGATGGTATCCTTCAGAATCTTTTTTGGCGTGAGATCTATTTTCGTGATGACGATGATAATAGGCAGATTCATGACGGCAGCACATTTGAAGTGTTCGCGCGTAATGGGTTGGACGCCACGATTCGCCGCCACTACAATAAAGACATAATCGCACATTAGGCCCGTTAGACCCGAGATCGTTGTCTTAAAGTACTTTTCATGACCAGGAAGGTCGCCGATGACGACGTGTCTCTCGCCGATCTTCCCCTCGCGAATGGTCACCGACGATGTGCGGCCAGATTCCTTTTCATGTTGATGTGTAAAAAGGGTGGCCCTCGCGGCGCCATTTCCGTCGTCTTTCTCACCAAACAGACAAGCTGTGAAAGTGGACTTGCCAGCATCCACATTGCCACCAGTGGCGATTCTAAGAGACATTTTTAGTAAGACAGAGTATAGAGACATATAAAAAACACATAAGATTAACCTTTATTTTATATATTTTATGTGTACAACAGTAGTTCTAGCTATTAAACACTCAAATTGTCCCTCTTTTATCTTCTAAAGCAGTCACATTCGCATGCAACAACATCAAAGCCTCTTCTCTTTGAGCTTGTGCTTTGTCCACTTCAAATTGGGACGCGACGATGGTTTTATAAGCTTCAAACTGATCAGGTGAAACACCATACGAGTCCCGAGTCTGTTTTGCAAGGGCAGCAGCCCCCATCTCGGCCAACTCTTCATATTTTTTTTTCCAACTCTTTTTGCGAGCACGAGCCTCTGCGCACTCTCTTTTTGTACGATGCAACTCCTTTTCAAGGGAATCGTAATCAACATCCTTGGCAACCATTTCATCACGTTGGTCCGCGAGTTGCTCCTCCTGTAAATCAATTTTTTCACCATTCGCTTTGAGACTTGCCTCGAGGGCGGCATGGTTCGTTTTCAAGGTCTCAATCTCGCCGAATAAGGACGCAGATAACTTTTTGGACTCTTGCAAGTCCTCTTGGAGCGATTCATAACTTTTAGACCATTCCTTTATATTCGACTGGAGGAGTGCCACCTCAGCGAGTTTGGTCTTGTATGCCATTTGTACCTGATTAAGGCGTGTGGAGAGACTTTCAGCCAGCTCAGATTGCTCAGTGGCCGATTCTGCAAGCGATGAAGCATTGTAAAGTTTAGAAGCCCAGCTCCATTCAGCTGGGGAGGACTTGCGTTTTTTATTGATGGTATTCATGGTATTGGTTACTTGTATTTAGAATTGTCTAAAGAAATTTCTTTGTGTTGGTCTTTCTAAACTTTTAGGATTATACTTTCTAAACTTTTAGGATTATATTTTCTAAACTTTTAGACATTTTTTTTTACAGAAGAACAGCGCTGAATTTTGTACAATCAAAGTGGGCTTTGGGCATGTTGGGTTTATGTTTTATGTCTAGACTTTCTAAACTTTTAGGCCTAAACTTTTAGACTTTCTAAACTTTTAGACATCTGACGGGTCCCGTCTCAGAAACATAGTAACATACCATTAGACAAGCAATACATAAATAATTCATTATTTTCATCTATATAGAGACCCTATCATAAAATTAAATCATGCAAATCTTTGTAAAAACGCTCACAGGTAAGACTATCACTTTGGATGTAGAGCCGTCCGACACAATTGAAAACGTCAAGACTAAAATCCAAGACAAGGAAGGTGAACGGTACGCCTAGAAAAGCGCTTTGCCATGGTTATAGAGGCTCTAGCCATGGGAAAACAATTGCGGTCCTCTTTTAATGCCCAAGCGCTAGTTTCGCAAGAAGCAAGACATACTGAGGCGGGAAACTCCTTAAGTCATAGCTACCCATTGTCCCTTGGAAACATTGGACAAGAACACGGTTAATGGCCGTACCCAATGGTAAAAACGCTATGAATTGGACAATCCGCCATCTTATCATCTACGTCCGCCATGGTAATGGATATGATGAGGACTCAACGACTGAACTTATGTCGGTTCCAAATGACAGTTTAACCAACTCGATGGGGCTTAAGATACAGTCTAATCCCTCGCTGAAAGGCAGGGTTTGATCAAATGATACCCCCTGATCAACAAAGGCTCGACTAATGGGCCCTGTTGGCGTTAAAAGCGCCAGCAAGTCTTGCTAATAACAAGGCAACGCCGCTCGAAGCGGGAACTTCCTTAGAGCTCAACCTACCACCTGTATTTGGAAACATCTACAAGGGACCAGTGCTAATGCCACTTCTCGGGTAACAACGGTTGGGATTGGATAATCCGCAGTGTGACCGCCTACGTACGTTATGATAAGTATATGGTGGCCCTTCAACGACTCGCACGGTGGCGCGGTGGAGAAGCCTAATCAGCTTTGATGAAATCGCAAGGTACAGTCTACTCCCTCGCTGAAAGGCAGGGTATTTAGCATTTTCGCAGGCAAGCAATTGGAAGATGGGCGTACATTGTCAGATTACAATATACAAAAAGAGGCAACTTTGCATCTGGTTCTTAGATTACGTGGTTAGAGCCTCTGAAACGTCCTAGTTCTCGAGATATCGACACAAAAATAATTGCTCAAAAAAACTTAAATACATACTTAAATTACACATTATAAAATATCCATTCTCTAATTAAAGCTTGCTTAGCCTTTGGGTCATATTTTTTATTTTTTTGCATATTTGTCGTTGCCCACACCGGCTTCAAATTCCTATACCATTCACATATATGCTGATCAATAGGCCGAGACAAATCGAACGCATCTTTTGGAACAACATGGTCCACATGCCATTTCCCACATTGTCGAGTGCCATCCGTCGGGTGTGGGGGCAAATCATAGTTTACTTTCCACCGGCCTCTATTTTGAAACGTCATAAATTCTGAAAAATTGCGTTTCATGTATCCCATCAATTTGACACGACTACATCTTAACATTTTAAGATGCGCCACATGTTTCTGGGAATCGTTCATAATGTGGGCGAGGTGGCTCGACAAATCTTTAGCAATTGCCCAAGGAACGTCAGTTTTTCGCCTTTTCTTGGCACGCTCGCGCCTTCTTTTGTTGACATGTTCTCTGTTTTTATCAGTCCATGACGCCTGATATTTTCTAACCTTTGCTTTATTTTTACACTGATAGTCTTTACACTGTTCATTTAAGAATTCGCGGTTATTTTTATAGCGTTCCCTACCCTTGGCCCGTTTCTTTTCGCGGTTCATTTCGGCATAAGCCATTTCACATGCTTTACATTGACTTCGCAAGCCATCTTTACTTGACGTTCTTTTTCCAAAAAGTTCAACGGATTTACATGCTTTACATTTAGAACATTTAGAACATCGTTTCCCCATATTTTCTTAATTTATACATACATTAAAGTCTAATAATGATAATAAGATTAACTTATGTGGATTTATAATATTAAATTTTCTTCATTACTATGTTAAATACCTTATATTTTTTATTGTACCAATCCCTGTAGGATAGAATCTCGTTATCACTACACAATACTGTACACGTATCGTCTATTACCATTGCATCGCGTAACAGCACTAGGATGTATGCCGCAATTCTGCTATTATATACATAGAATTGGACATTTCTAAGACCGGCACTCAATATTTCAAAATTTTGAACGTTATGTAACACAATTTTGTTTGGCAAGTGTCCTATAAACCACGGAACTCTTTCAGAATCTCTGATTTCAACCGTATCAATCAAGGGACAATCATTAAGATTTATTCTATTTACAGAACCAATAATCTTTAGTTTGGTCAAATGTCGCATGCCTTTGACCTTCAATTGGCTTGGGGTGTCCTGTATAATCAATGAATAGATATCCTTTATGTACGAAATGGGCGTCTGGTCATTTTCCATAAGTGATTCTAGACGCCTCATTTCTTGAAGGCGTTTTCTACCATTCGTTTGTGACTTACTTTTTAAAGGGTTGTTTACTATAGCATTGTGTAATGATTCAATGCTATAGTTATAGGCTAATGATTGCATACTAATGCCTTGTTTAATGGCATCTAATAAAAATGGTATATTTTCAAGGGAATCATCTTTCATTAATGTGATGATGATTCCTTTGTGATTAAATTTCAATCTTTTTCTAATATTGTGCCAATGTGATTCATTGAAGTATTGTTGATCGTCGTCTGAATCAGAAGGCGTATCGTATTCATAATCGAACATGTATTTTTAATTCTAATTGTATTTTATAGTTTGTTTATGATGAGGGTGCGGATTGTTTTGATTTTTTAGTTGGTCTCTAATACTTTATTCTGCGGCGTAGTTTACTGGACCCTTTTTTTTTGTTTTTTGCTTTTATTTTTTTGTTTGCTTTGCGCTTCTTTTTTTGCATTTTGGCGGTTTCAATGTTCTTCTGAACGTCTGCCCATGGAATGACAGTTTTAATGCATCGAAAGACTATGGAACCAGAAGGGCCACACATTTCATTCATAACGGGAACCCCGTGTTTCACTTGCTGATTAGCAGAACCAGTTTTGACAATAATTGCAGTTCCTTCAGTCAATGTTTCTTGCCAAATGATCTCATCATTAGCCGAGAACGCGAAATCTCGAGATGCGCCAAGTTTAAAGACAACAAAATAGCTGCCATCAACGAAATCCTTCTCTTTGTCCGAATGCATCCCTATAAAGTCTTTTTCATCTTCATATCGGGTAAAAATAGCATGGTTGAATCGTCCATTGCATTCTGGAAGACCATATGTAGACAAAATGTCTGCAAAATTCGAATTCAGCCACAACAACATGACGTCAAGGACGGGATACGCGGCGATATCTCTCGTAGCTCCTGCAATAGCATGCTGCCAGCCTGTATACCCATATTTCAGGAGGCCATCGGTATAATTTGTTTGTGCCCAAATTTTGTGACGTTTGAGTTTATTGCCACGATAATGTAAAGCCGGATGTGCTCCGGTGACCAAAATTGGAGCCAGGCCATCCGCCGAAATCGCGATGTCTTGATCGACAGGATGTTTCTCAGTGGCGCTAAGTTGTTCGAAAACAGCGGCTGGTTGAAAGAAACTACTTTCAAGTGTTTGTAACGCGTTTGGAATGATAATAGCATCTGACAATGTAGTGCCATTTTGAAGTTTAATCGGAGGCAGTGGTTTCTGCGGCTGTAACCAAGCGCTGGCTCCCGCCTCACCTTCGGATGCTCCCAATGGCTCTCTTTTTACATTTGGAGTCATTGAGGGCGGGTTTGGAGCAACTGGGGACGGACTTAGAGCCAAGGTGGACATATTTTTAAGTTTTTTGTTGTGTTTTAGGTTGCAATAGGAGTATGTTTGATTAAAGAATAAATTTTTTTATTAAAGAAGAAATTTCTTTGCCAGCAATTTCTTCTTATTTTAGTGTATCCAATTCCGACCGTGTAAATCCGTTTTGTAATGCCACGCCCTTACCAATTTTTAGAATAGTATCATCGGTCGGATAATCCCACCCAAAAAGGTCAAAATATCTCGCGTTCATTCCCGATTTCCAAAAAAACGCATATCTAACCTGGCCATTGTCCCTTACGAATGCACACGTGCCTATAATGTCTCTTATCTTGTGACTTTCTCTGATATCTACATCGAAATGTGTACCGACAATTACAAATCGCGAGCCTCTAGCCTGTAATATTGGTTCGGGATGAGGTTCTTCTTCTCCTTCTTCTTCTGAGGACGAATCAACGTATTTTGGAGCAATCTTTGGGGGATCAGTTGGGGTAAATTGTTTAAACATTTGTTTTTAAAAATATAAAGTTATATAGTGTTTTTATGTACATTTAGTTTACAACACCGCGAATATCACATAATAATTTAAATCTTTTGGCGAGAATGTCCATATAGTTTTTCAGTTGTTCTATTTCTGCATCTAGGTACAATTGCCTCCATCTTGAAATATATCCAGCTTGATGGGCGGCGGTGATGTCGGCTATTTTAGTTAATAATTGATGTATTTGTTGTATCTGTTGGAGGACATGTTCTGCGGCTGTTTTTAATGGTTCTTTGTCACATTTCAATGCTATCATTGTGGCTTCTATTGTTTGTAGTGTGCATGTGATGTCTCTTTTTTGTATAACTTCTTGCAGTGTGTCGGTGCCCCCAGTAGATGTTCTGAGAGATGTAATTAACGTAACAGTAGATTGTACAACAGGGCTTATTGTAGAAGTGACTACCATTTTTCCGGCGGCCCCTGCAATATAAACGAGTCCAGCTTGCATTTGCTACAGTGTATAAAAGTTCTCTAAATAGTTACAAAAAATTAAATGTTGTTTATGTTTCCAATTCTATTATTCGGCTTTGCCGTTTATGATAGTTTTGCACAATTCGAGTTGGTACCTGTTAAACTCTTACATTATCAACTACTGACCATTTGTATTTTTTTATTAATCGCTGATTTGTTTGGGGAAAGAGATCCGACACGTTATTGGGCCTTTATGTTTATTGTCTGGTCTAGCCTATTCTCTATATTTTGTTTTGGATGTTTATCTGTTATACAATTACAGATTGGATGCTGGTCTTTTTCGGCCGCAACCTGGCAAATTATTAGACTCATTGCCTTGGACGTTATATAGTTATTGTTCAAAGTACCATTGATTATATACGTGTAACTCGTCATCTTTCCCGATAATCGATGCTATTCCGTCTTCAAATGATCTTGTTTCTCTCGTGTATTTATTCAAATAATACCCCATTGGGTATTGAGGTAATTTTGGTTCCACGAGGTCTTCATATATGAAGCGCCATTGTTCGGCGGTCTGCGCCAGTCGATCGGGATCTTGAGTATTCATGCCATGCTTATATTAATATATTATACTTCTTTTTGTCATATGTTCAACATATAATTTATATTTTTGTGGTATAAATGTTTAAATCACGGGTAAAATGAGTTACAAAGGCCCGTGGTCTTCTCTAAAAAAGGCCGCCCCTACAAGCCCTGAACACTTTATGAGATATTTGCTCACGGTTGTGCCTGAGTTAGATGTCATGGATTTGATTCGCGTGCGTCGGTCGGAGAGATCATCGATCTGGGTTCACGAAGTGTGTGATTTTATCTGGATATGTATGCAAACAGATAAAGAAAAGTGGCAACCCGAAATGGATCGATTATGGCCTTCTATTGTGGCGATCATGGAGGAGCAAAATATGGAGGAAGCCTTTGCGCAGTTGTCGTTTTGAATATAAAAGAGCACCATCTCTGATAAAATGGAGATTCCAAAAGTGCAAGAAAAAGGTTATGCAATTTATTCAAAATCGGAATGTGGCTGGTGTCGGCGTGTCAAAGAATTGATCCCTGATGGAACTATAATTAATTGCGATTCGTACCTAGAATCGGATAAGGAAACATTTTTGACAGAGATGGCTTCCAGAATTGGCAAAGAGCATCGTACATTTCCTATGGTCTTTTATGACGGTGGTTTTATTGGTGGATATGAAGATACAAAAAAATTTGTAGATTTTGATATAACAAAAGATTTTTAATTTTATTCTGTTTTAATTTGTTTGAACAGAAGTGTTTGATTCCTAGTAAGAAGCTCAGCGAATGTTTCGTCGTCTATACTGTCCCTTAATTCCAGGCGGTCACTCTTCGGGTAAACAACAAATACTATTTCGGCATCTGGATGTTTACTTAATGTCGCTAATCTACAACATACTCTAAAGTCTTGTGATTTTTCGGTGTGTGTTGAACTTTGACGAAAAAGAGGGTAAAATGCATTTTGACATTGTACATAGTCTGTATTGAATAATCTCCGCTCGTCTTTTGGCGGTACAATGACAAATCTCCCACGGCGCATGTCTTTTTTAATTGTATAGCACATGGACTCTAGTACAATCCTACCTCTTGTATGTACGGGGACAGTCATTTCTAAAATATGTGAAGCGTTTTCCATGGCATTGTCCGCTTTTTCGTATTCGTCGTCTGGATCCGAGTCTGAACTATCAGAAGTGGCCCCTTTATTCCAAAAATCCAAGTATTTTTGGCCAGTATTCATTAGGCGCAATGGTTTACTTTCGTAGAGTAAAAGCCATCTTTCATGAGCATCTTCGAAAGCTATCCTGCGATCTTGGTAGTATTTACCCTTACCCTGTGGGTCCTGTTGACGCATAATGGCTCTGGAATGTACTGTGGTGATTGGTCTTGGTGTTTCCGGTCTCCTGGAAGGCTCTATACCGGGTTGACCATCAGGCTTTACCCATACCCTATACCCCAAATGTTCCCTGACGTCTGACATTGAATCTATCCGTGTTTGTATTTATAGAGGTACTTTTTTGTTGCGGCCTTAACAAAATCCTATTTTTTTTTAGGGGAATCCGCTACTTTAGATACTCTCTAAAAATATGATGAGTCAAGTACAAATAAAAACGTTTTTTGTGGCATTGGCGTTTCTAGCGTGTTTAAACTTTTTTTTCATTGCAAATTTAGAAAGGACGCCCTGTAAAGAAACTCCTAAATTAAGACGCTCTGCTGATATCGGTCATAATTTAAGTGTGATAAAGAGACCTCCAAAGACTTCTCCAAAGACTGTTCCAAAAAAGAAGCTCACCAAAACGTCAAATGAATTGTATAAAGAATTGATTGAAAATACTTTGACTCCTACCAAAATGAAACAAACCACTTGTGATATACAACGTTTTACACAGGAAGCCGCCAATCTATGGTGGATTGGCAACGAACATGGGAAACAGTGGAATCCGGCACACTTGGTCAAATCAAAAAAATTTGCATACGTATGGTGGACATCAATATCAGAGTATACATGGTCTGCTCTCGTGGCCATAAAGTCATTAAAGTCAACAAATCCGTCCGAACAAATCGATTTTGTGCTTATACACACGATTGTGCTCTCGGATAAACAAAAGCAACTGTTGGACGCATTTGGTGTGAAATGCATTTCGTTTGAAAATGCTGTCTCAGTTCAAAACTCGTATTACAAGTATGCGAATAACAAGCTCTACATTTTCAAACTGACGCAATACGATAAGCTGTTATTCATGGATTCGGATTCAATGCCGTTGCAAAATCTTGACCATATGTTTATGTTTCCGGATGCGCCTGTAGTGGCACCATGTCCATATTGGGAGCCTGAACAACAACCAAAGTTTGTGTCGTGGTTTATGTTGGTCATGCCGAATGAAAATTCATTTAACACGTTACTCAAAAGAGCATCGGATATGCCAAGTCAACCAGACATGGAGACGTTTAATGACGTGTTCAAGAAAGAAATGATATTATTGCCTTCTTATTACGGTTTACTCAATTCCGAATGGGAGAACGACAGAAATATTGCCTTTCACAACCACGACAAGGACATTTACACCAAAGCACCTATTGTACATTATACCATCAAAGGCAAACCGTGGCAACACGCCAAAGATTTCTTCAAGGGTAAATTGTGGGATATAGAGGCCGATCTTTTGCACAAACGTTGGTGGGATTTGCGCGAAAGTTTGATAGTCCCCAAAATAGATAAGTTACCACCATGTTTCGAACTTTTGAAACCAGATTCTATATTTATAAAAACTGGCGATATTCCCGATATGTGGATACGTGATTCTACGGCACAGGTGTGGCCTTATCGAGATACAAAGCCTCGTATAGTGGAAAAGGTATTGAATATGCAAAGCTTTTTTATTTTGCAAGACCCGTACGCCAACTCGTATCGGAACCACAAAGTAGGATCGCCAACTCGAGCAGATTTGAAGCTGGGCCGCAAGGGATGGGTTGCGACAAGAAATTACGAACTCGATTCTGGATGTTATTTTGTCAGGTTGTTGCATTACGCGTGGAAGCATCACGACTTGTCCGTACAAAGATATCGCCTTACGGTTGAAACATTAGTACGCACTTGGAAAACAGAACAGCGCCACGAAGAAAACTCGCCCTATAGATACGCAGAGTTACCTCGAAATGGTCTTGGGTCTCCTGTGACGTGGACAGGCCTCACGTGGTCTGGGTTCCGGCCTTCCGACGATGCTTGTCAATATGGATATCATATTCCTTCGAACTTTTTTGCAGCGGAAGCGCTTGCTTTGATGCTTGAAATGTTTCCTGCGATGAAAGGTGTCGCGGAATTGCGCTCGGATATTTTGAATGGTATTCAAACGCATGGTGTTTGGAAAGATTCGAATGGTGATGAACGTTACTGTTACGAAGTAGATGGGTTAGGCAATTGTAATAAGATGGATGATGCTAATGTCCCATCGTTGTTGTCTATACCTTACTTGTCGGCGGGTGACGTCAATCACGTTACTTGGAAAAACACATATGATTGGATATGGTCGTCTAAGAATCCGTATTTTTTCAAGGGTAAAGCCGCAGAGGGTATTGGGTCGCTCCATACACCTCACAACTACATATGGCCCATGTCTATCATTATTCGGGGGATAGTAGACCCGGCACAATGTCAAGTCATGAAGGCGTTGACCCAAAAAACGATGACACGCAATACAATTCACGAATCGTTTGACAAAGACAACGCGCATCACTTGACACGTGAAGATTTCGCGTGGCCCAATGCACTTTATCAAGAAATGGATTGCGAGAACGCCTTTTCGATAGGAATATCCGCTATTTGGGATGACAACCGGACCTTAGACGGTTATAAAACTGCCAAGCTGGCCAAAGATTCGGAGCCACAAGTAATTAATTCAAAAAACATCCATACGCATTGGAAAGGACTTTGGTCTAAGGATCCAGGCGAAAATTTAAAAAAAATGTTGGAACTTCGATCCTCAAATTACACGCGATCTATGGTCCCACTTCAACCACCATGGACATGGAACCATCCAGATAGAAGAACAGCTGTCAACGCAATACTGACAACAACCAATAAAGAGCCGTCATCATTAAAAGATTGTCAACCTACATTTGGTATAACCCCGTTGGATATTGTGATTCCATTACTTGATCCAACAGATCCCGCTCTCAAAAGAACACTACGCTCCTTTGAGAAAAATGGCCTTTTGGATTTAGTAAGGCATGTCCATATCATTACAAACGATGATTCCGTTATACCAGAATTACACAACCAATACAAAGGGCTCAAAGTTGTTTCGTTGGCAGATGTCAAAGTGCCTTTCCACTTGGCTGATGTGAAGGAAATACAGTGGGCGAAAATGTATGCGTCGGCTTTTGTGAATGGACTCGCCGAAAATTATATAATAACACCAGACGATACGATTTTAAATAGGCCCGTGTTACCAGAGTATTTGTTTGATTTTAAGAAACACATGCAATACGCTCATTCTTTTGGTACCGCTGGTACAGGTAACACTCTTGGCCATCGTAATATAGCGCCTTTACACGGACCAAATCTTTTAAATACATGTACCGTCAAATTTATCATCAACAAGTACAAAGATACTAGACCCGCAATCGATCCAATTTCAGTGACATTTGGTGAAATGAAATCGGAAGGATTAATTTCGCAATTTTTTAGTTATCATTCTCGTAAATTTCGGGACATTGCGGGTATGGATTATTATTCAGAATGTCATACGAACGGTGGTTGCAGTCGGCCGGGGTTTGACGATTTGTTTGTAAATATACAAGGGGACGGAATTTCAAAAGAGTATCGGTCCGTTAGCTCATTAAAAAAAAGATTTGACGCCTACTTTGAAACAGAATTTCCAAATGCATCTAGATATGAAAAATAAAATTTAATATTAATTTTAATGTAAAATGTATATAAATACTTATGACCCTAAATAATAATGCCTACATTACCAAGATATGGTTGGTTATTTCAGTGTGAACAGTGTGATATAGTAACTTCGAGAGTAACCGTTGTAAAACATCGTAGAAAGACAAAAGAAGCTTTCGTATGCATTGGATGTCGCGAAAACTTTATACATTGGCTCCTAGACGATTTCAAGACAGTGACAGTGAAAGAGGAAACTGTTGCCCGCCAAATCGTACATGTCACATAATCAGTATAAAATTGTCCGATTGTACATAAAAATGCCCATCCATTTGATCATGGCATTGTCCGAAAACGATGTCATTGGTGTCCGTGGAAAATTACCATGGCACATTCCTATGGATCTAAAGTGGTTTAAAATGAACACATATGGCTCTGCAGTTATTATGGGCCGCAAAACTTGGGACTCTTTGCCCAAAAAACCACTACCGGGACGTCTAAACATTGTATTGAGTCGTCAACAATCTGATTCAAAGTCAGGAAAATATATCTTCTGTCAAGATTGGTCTAAAGCTTTGTCAGTTGCTCGTGCTTTTGGCCACAATACTTATATTATTGGCGGTTCCGATATTTTTAACCAGGCTTTACTTTTAAAAATCGTAGATACGCTGATCATAACGCGTGTTCACAATAATATAATGGGACGCACCTGTCAATATGGTATATTACCGCTTCAAAAAGCCAAAAAATGGCAATCAAAAACATTTCAATATAAAAAAACGCAATTTCATTTCGAATTATATAGTATAGGTTAAATAAAACATTTCTTTTAAATCAAAGTAGATCTGCCTTTGCCTTATTAAATTCTTCCTTATTCAGAAGACCATCTTTGTACATCTTTCCAAGCTCGATAAGCTCACGAGCCATGTTCTTGTGAGGAGAACTAGAAGGAGAAGGCGGAACTGGGCCACGGATAGAGGACATCCGCCGAGCGGTTTCACGCTGTCTCTTACTTCGAAATACTTCAGGATGCGGTTGGCCGTGTCGGCGAGTGCTTACACGCTTGGCCGCTTCGTTCTTGAGCGAATCAATAAATGACGCGCGCTTTGCTGCCAAGAGTTCTTGCATATTAAAGGTCTTTCCCGATGCCCCTGTCAGACGCAGGCGAATATGGAACTTTTCACCGTCAGATGTTTGGCCCCGGAATACAACTGACGTTATCATACCCGGTGTGTACGAAAACACCTTGCGACACGTTACCTCTTTGAACATGCGCTCCCGCTCACAATGTCCTTTAAGTTGAGTATGATACTCGTCCGGAAGACGCTTAATCATAATAGTCGAGTCTTTGAAGACAATCTTATCGCCATGGGTCGCAACAATGCGATGTTCACTGCCAGAAATCAGACGGGTACATCCATGCATCAGCAGTAGGGGGTACTTATCCGTCATCGTGAACTGCTTGGGCGAACGGTCAAACTTGAGCGTGACTGTTGACGTGCCAGTCTTTAGTCCAGACATCACAGAACCGATAGCTGCAAGCATGTGTTCCTTAGAGACGTCTGCTCGCGTCATGATGATATTGCCGTAGTCCAGCGGTGATTCTCCATCGTCAATAAGGCTGTGTTCAGCAGTTTCTACAGCAACACACTTCGAACCAGGGTACAGATAGTCCGGGTTTTCCTCAAGCCACTTGGCAAACTTGATCAGAAGCTGTGGAGACACGTCTCGAATGCGACCATGCGAAACCTTCTCATTCATGGTCTTCCAACGATTGTAAGCTCCACGATCACCGCAAAACTTCTCATCAATAAGCTTCTCCTCCTTTTCGTGACGCTTCTTACTGGCAATGCGACGCTGTTCCGACGAAATCACTGAATACCACTGACCGAGGCGGCGAAACATAGCCACAAGCTCCTCATCAGACTTACTTTCGTCCGGAAACTCGGCGTAATGGGCTGACAGCTGGTATTTGGCATCCTCCAGACACCTCCGAAGCTTTTCAGCCTCGACAGCGGCGGCGTTATCGCGCTGCTTTTGACGCATATGATGCCAAACATATTTGACAAATTCCTCCTCTTGTTTGGCAGAAGTAGCAGAACCGCGCCTCTCGGAGATCCACTTATTAATACCTTCCATCATGTATTCAGTGGTCTCACGCTTGCCCGGAATACCCTTCTGAAGCTTTTCGAGGGCTCCCCGTACTGCTTTGTTCTTTGGATTCGCCACAATAAGAACAATATCGTCGTCCTTTGTGGCCATCGATCCCATGAACCACTTACCGTTGCGCCAAAACGGACGTGAGCTTGCCTCGAGGCCTCCTTCAGAGAGAGAAACCCCACGAAGACGCGCGGAAATGGATTTGGTCGTGATTGGTGAAGTCTTAGGGGCTCGGGCCGCGGCGACTGGACTACCTGGTGCTGACTTTGAAGACATCGTGTCTGAATAGTTTATAGGAGTGTGGCTATATATGTTTTTAGAATATGTGCTGAATATGTTTAGGAAATTTCCTGAAATGTTGATATTTCCTGAAAGGTCTAAAGTTTTAGGTCTAAAGTTTTAGAGATCTGAAGTGTACACTTGTACTGATCTGAAGTGTACACTTGTACTGATCTGAAGTGTACACTTGTACTGATCTGAAGTGTACACTTGTACTGATCCGAAGTCTAAAGTTTTAGGGCTGCCAGTCTAAAGTTTTAGGATTTGTAAAAAACCATTATTTGAAGAGGCCGACGAAAGGAGAATGCCAACCAACTTTGACCACAACCCAAAACTTGCGACATTTTAACAGAAATGAATGACAAAGGCATTCAAAAATATAGAATTTTAATCGATTTTGGAGATGGTTCGATAGCTAGTTTATTACCTTGTATATTAAAGAGTGTTTAATTATATTTATTATATTAAAGAGTGTTTAATTATTCAGGGCTCGATATATATTTATCTTCTTGTTCAGGGCTCGGGACAATTACATAGCTAATATCAAAGTAAGTTGCTCTGACAACCATAAGAAGAAGCCCAATAGTCCTCAAATTTCGCCGGTATTTTTCAAATGTTTTGTCGGATACATGAGCGATTTCGGTCACGTACGCCCCGGAAAGCCCTTCTTTTACCCAATTAAACACTGGTACATCTTTTACGGTCTCAAAAACCTTCTTTTGATTAAAATTCCACCGGTTCTCTATCATCATGCTTCCGTATTTCGGTATGCGAATGGTTCTATTTTTGTTCGGTCCATATCTTCCGCCTATGTTTTCGATATCCTGTGGATCTACTTTTATTTCGTAACACCCGTACTGTACTGGTGATACGGTCAGCAAGAGACCAATATGCCTTAATTCCCTCTGTAATTCACCAAACCATTCGTCTCGGAGTTGGAACTCATAAAACTGCCCCCCTTCCCATTTTGAACCCCTCGCCCAGATTCCATCTATGATTTCCGGACTTGCGTATTCTTCCAGTAGTCGTTTAACAGCTTTGGTCACCTTTTCTGTAATAACCGGATGTGCGGCAATCCAGGGAGGGACAAACTGTTTTGGTAAAAGAATGCGTCTTTCGGTAGCGTCGCACATATGTTGTGCATTACCATCCCAAGTGAATCCACATGCCTTACATTGTACTTCGAAGGCGCTCCCGAGGGGGCGTAATCCACGTATATGGTGGTTGCACTTGAGACATCTGTTTTTTAGAGGCGCGCTTTCTTGTAAATGTCCGGCGCAGGTTAGACAAGATGTTTCACAATTACATGGCGTATTGATGGTATCTATATATCTTCTATTACACGTCATGCATAATGGCTCGTCGTTATCCGATGAATCTGGCTCGTCGTCATCCGATGAATCTACTGTGAGCGGTCCAAAGAAAGGTGCCAATCCACGCCCAGCACCTGCGTTTCCAACTGCGCTGAGGCGAGAAGAATCTGAAAACAATGGACTCGAAGGAGCAGAGCTTAACTCTTCATCTTCAGACTCCGAAGACGGCTGCTCTTGCGCCCGAGTCCGTTTATTTACATATCTATTATATGCGCCAGCAGTTCGAAGTATTAATCTTTTTTGATCGTTTGTTCCGTTAGAAACATTTTGAGTCCGAAGAGCATTAAATTTGGCAGTTGTTATTTTTTGTTTGAGAACTTGTATAACAGTGGACAAAAGGGTTGTTTTCTTGACGCGTATTGTCTTCATAATTTGTTTTATTATGGTTGACATATCCCCCTGTTTCATAGGTGTGGCACTATTCCAAGGCGCAAGTACTTTTTTATTCGAAGCCATTTCATATTAGATAGATATAATTATAGTGTATTTTCATAAAAGTTAAGAGTATGTGTTATTGTTTTGAATACTATTTTTTAGAGCATGGGTATGGATATTCATATAGTTATATCCATATTATTAGATTATCATCAAGAATTTGAGCGTTGGATATCTGCTCGAACCCTTAATAGAAAGTGTAAGCAGATTGTGGACAAACGTCCTTATGATAAAGGAAGTTTTGGCCAAAGAACATGGTTAATGCAAAACTTTTGTATGATATGTGAACGAAAAAATGAGAATGTCAAATGGTTGCATTATTGTTCGGATACAGTCGCCTCTCAGCGTTGGATAGCTCATTGTCGATCATGGCCATGTAGAGCATCTGCTCTATATTCTATGGTACAAGATTATAGACAAGTCAATGTTCACGTTTTAAGAACCCCTTTGGGGATTTCCTCGGAAATTAATATACCACGTTCGGATGGTTCTGTTTCAAAAGGATTATTCCGCCAAGGTTGTGTCATAAAAAGGAACAATAAGTGGTATGTGTCGGCCGAATGGACAAAGGACAGTGATTCTTATACAAAATTAGTCCCTTTGACATATTATACACTAGAACCCCCGAAATTAATGTTTGATATTTAAACTTAGACTGAAATTCCTAAAAGTTTAGACTGAAATTCCTAAAAGTTTAGACTGAAATTCCTAAAAGTTTAGACTGAAATTCCTAAAAGTTTAGACATGAGATTCGTACTAGCGTACACCTAAAAGTTTAGGCCTAGAGACTTTGATTTCTAAATCTTTAGAATATGGAACTTCTCGCGGGTCAAAGATGTCTCCGCTGCATCGACAGTCAGTTTGAAAGCTAAAAACGCAAGGATTGGGGCGCCAATCGAACATATCCGTGCAGCATTCGATGAAGTACCATTCTTTCAACAAGATATATTTTGCACTAATTTGACTTTCGAAGACAAGGCCAGATTGGTTTATTTGGCGTCTTGTTTTGAAGGAGAAGATAAGCAAGACCTTTATGTGAAGTTTAAACAGCACTGGTTGGCCAATAGACCGATTAATCGCAAGGGAATAGAAGTTATATTTCTTAAAGATGGTGTAGAAAATATGAGAATGTCTGTTTAAAGAACTAAAGTTTTTTTATAATTGTATGGTAATATGAATTTACAGCTCTTGAACACTTGTCTGAACCAGAGAAATACTTCCTACAGATGCCGTAGAGCCCATTCCAGAGCAGATCTTTTTTCTCATAAGCTCGGTCCAAGACGTTTCGTAAAGCGTGAATTTCTTGTTGGAGTGTGACATTATTGGTCATTCTTGTCAATGTATTACATGCATCAACATAGTTTTCAACCTGTGCCCCGTACCAACGACCAATCTGTTCGGGTCTCGATTGCCACAATGGACAGTACGGCGAATTCCGCATGTATATACGATGCATTTCACGAGGCATTTTTGTCCATTGACATCCATTATAGACGGCGGCGTAATGTTTGTGGCAAGGCTGATCAGGTTTACAAAAATTACAAATTAAGGATAATGTATAATTCATATGACATTTATTACAGGTTTTAGCTTTATCTAATGTTCCACCTTCAAATTCAATCATTTCGACCAAAGAATCTGCGGCGATGCCTTTCGAGTGCTTGTTTGTACATGAATCGTGCCAGCAGAATGGACATGCGCAGTTTTCTTGTAGGTTCATTTTATCTAAATATTATTTAGAAAATTCCTAAAATTTTCTTTCATATCTCTAAATTTTCTTTCATATAATTTTTATTTAGAAAAAAATCTGTACTTATGGACCGGCTCAAAAACAAATGAATTTGCCATATGAATGTTGGGGCCATATACATACATTCTTACCTATAAAGGAGTTCTGTTGGCCTGTTCGCATTCCAGATGTTATTCGTCATAAAGTTGCTTTTTATGTCCGTATTGCAAGAGCTAAGCCACTTTATAAGTTTCAAAATCTGTATCGTGGCTGTGTTGTTGATGATTGTGATGCATCTCGTGGCGCCTTTAGAGATTTTGTAGTCTCGCCTTATTGTGTTCAGCATGCCTGTGAATGGTCATGTCCTCGAATTCTTTTTTTCAGAATCCCGTAGACTAGTAGCTAAATATAAGAATTGCACATACAACGGCCGCTATTTGTATTTTTACTAAAATATAGAATAGAGCTGACTCGTGCATTGGGCCATTTGCCCAAAGAATTATATTCATCAATGTGCCGTAACCGGAATGATATAATTTATCAGTTGACTCATCATATTTTGGCATTCTATGTCTAGGACATTCTTTATATCCAGTTAATTCTGGCAGAGATAGTATTGTGTTTATTATTTGGGGAAACATTATAATAGCCAATTGTTCTGTTTCATGTCTCGCAACGGCTACAAAAAACATACCACTTAGATAACACCACGAATCTCCAACAAAAACAGAAGCTGGAAATTTATTGTGTAATAAAAGTGCCACAGCAACAAATATATAACTAATAATGGCATTTTTTGCACTACAAAAGAAAAGTAATCCAAGTGCAATGATTAAAGTCTGACCAACTTCTATTCCGTTAATACCTGCGTATATATTGATAGCATTTCCGCACCATATACACCATAATATCATATATATATGATATATCGGACCTAGGTTGAATAAATAACCAAACAATGATACAGAAGTATTGCTTTCGGCTATGATAAAAATGTAAGCTGCAGCTGAAAATAATAGTTTGTATCTCCATCGAATGTCAATTATATCATCCAATCCTCCTATCCATAATCCGGACAGTACGGAGCCAGCAATATAATTTTTTTCCAGTGTTGATACCAATACTATGCCTGCAACAAGTCCCATAGCTTCTGGGAGCACTCTTTTGTCTTTTTTATGCAAGTCTTTGCCAACGATTCCCAACTTTTGGAAAAACGGGGCCAAGCCAGAGACAGCTAGGTATGTTATGACGGCCTCCATTTTGGTTAGAGGTCGTCCCTCTTATACTAAACGAGGATCAGTATAAAGGCAGCCCTCCACAAATATATATGGGATCTGGAGCTTCCAAAGTTGGTATTTTAAAATGTCCTAAGGATTTTGACGCCAAAAAATTCAAAAAAATCACTCAACTCTTCGACAAATTGGACAAAGATTCGAATTTCGGAGTATCGTCCAATGAAATCGAAGATATTGCCAAATTGCATGTAGAAAACTCCATTCAAAGGATGTCAAAGATGATCGAATCCAAAGCATTGTCACTTAAGGTAGCCAACAACGCTATTATGATTGATGAGAAATCCGCCATTGCTAAGATCAAACAAGAATCAGAAGCAAAAAGGCAAAATGAACAAAGAATACATGACGCGTCCATTCAACGTCTGGGAAATAAGATAGCGTGGTATGAGTCACTGGATGAGTCGGGCAAAGCTGATGCATTTATGAAGGCGGTATCTCCAGGAGGGGGTGAACACTTGGACTTTTGGACCTTTTTTGAATATATGAAAACTAGAACAGATGATATTAAAAATATAGAAGATTAAATGTATAATATTAGTTAAAAGAAAAGTGTATTTTTATGGATGTCAGCCCCAGGCGACATGTAGTATACCTTTCCTAGTTCTTGGCGCCATTGTTCTCTATGTTGAAATCCAATGATGGAATATTCTGATTTTCTAATTGCGGGTAATCTATCGGCTGACAAAGAAGAAAGATAATCTATCAGCTTTTGAACCAATACTCTTTCTGGCAATAATTCTGGCCCCAGCGCCACTTTTTCCTCTGTGGTTATTTCGATCCTTTTGTTTTCCAAGTACTCCTCAAGTTTTTGAAACGGTTGGTCGCCAGCAGATGGTGTGTAGTCTAAGAAATTAAAATCTTCGAACTTGTCATTAAAGAAGAGATACCACGGAATGTCATTGCTGGATGCTGCCCTTTTCAGGGAAAATTTATGTGGGTATAATGAATTAATTACATAGCTGCAAATTTTTTCGGAAAGCGTGCTTGGAATCCCGGGGCGACTTGAATCGCTGTGAAAATCGCCTAGTGGCCACTTTGGTCCGACTGATCTTCCTAGCTTAGCAAAATCAGTGACAAATTCATCTTCTGTCATAAAATTCTCTTCAAATAGTGTTCTCTTTTGAACAGAATTGTATTGTTTCAAGTTTTCAGGGTTTCTCATATATTTTGCGGCAAAGGTTGCCAATTCATTAAACAAATCTGAACCTGGACTTACGGCGGATGAGCGAAGGGATGACATAATATTAAATAAAACACAAGCTTATATACCTCTGTTTTATTGTGTGTCATCTCAAATATTAATCAATGGTATATCATTCTGTGGTGGTCGTGGTTCAATGGCGGGTGTGTTTGGCGAACCAAACTGTATAATAGATTGATTTGGCCGGACATCTTTTAGCCATTTAGACCAACATTCTTGTGTGCAGAATCTATACATATATTTTCCGCAAATTGCTGCATGCCATTCTGTCAATTTTTCTCTTTGAATAATTGTAGAACAAGTACGTTCTGCGCATTTTAGATTATGTGGCATTATCTTTTTTTTTGTTTTTTTCCGTTCAGTAGTACATATACAACAGTCCATTTTTTGCCGGTTGGACGGATAACTAAATAGTAACTTTAGACCTAGGGACAATCTAAAGACAAATTCCTAAAACTTTAGACCTAGGGACAATCTAAAGACAAATTCCTAAAACTTTAGACCTAGGGACAATCTAAAGACAAATTCCTAAAACTTTAGACCTAGGGACAATCTAAAGACAAATTCCTAAAGTTTTAGACCTCCGAGACCTAGGGACAATCTAAAGACAAATTCCTAAAACTTTAGACCTAGGGACAATCTAAAGACAAATTCCTAAAACTTTAGACCTAGGGACAATCTAAAGACAAATTCCTAAAACTTTAGAGTCTGTGGAATGGCCTTATAGTAATGATTGGCATGAACCATTAATAGTTCGCCCGTGTGTTGATCTCCAGGATTTTCTTCGTAATATTGGCGCCTTGACACGCTATCAGTCACTTGCAACAAGCGCATCTGTACTAGTGCCTTCCTTTTTGTGATTAATTGTCGATCAAAAGATTTCCAGACAAACATTTCATATTCTACATCGTCATAATTTCTTGTATCGGATCGAGCGACTAATACTGGATCCTCCTGGTTTAAATCTCTCCAATTTTCTCCTTGGTAAATATCGGACCATTTATTGACAAATTCTTGGTGTTTGTCGGACCAATCTTGGAATTCGTATTGTAAAATACTCTGGACTCTTTCAAAATCTAAGGATGTGATTCTCATGGGTTGTTTGAGTGATTCTTTATCCATGCCACAACACTTTAATAAACATTTGGGCCACAAAATATATTTTCTATATTTCGTAATAAAAAGAGTTAAAATGACCAGGTATATTATTATGACGACCATGGTTAGAAAGAAAGCGACTCCTTGATAACCTGTTTCGATTTCCGATATTGTGTTGGTACCGGAACCCGGGAATCTTTCTGAATTTGTAGTGTAAAGTCTGTCATCATTACCTAAAATATAATATGATTTGCCAAGTCCAATGTAGACAACGGACAATAATGTAGATGCAAAAAACAGAAATGATACAAAAAAAGTTATAATCGACGTAGAATATGAAGCCGACAATCCCCTCATAACTTCCAGGTTAAAATTACGCCCGTTTGTGTATCGATGTGGATACATCCCGGCTGTAAACTTCGACTCTTCTGCATAAATATGTATTGACAGAAAGAAAGACTCGATTACAGAAATAATGGATAGGCAAATTGTTAATATACAGGATATCGTATACATGTTGACCTTCCAGTTCGGTTGATCTTCCGTATTTCCCAGCATCGCCCCAAATAGACCAGAGGCAACGCCTAACATCAATGTGGATACTATGGATATTTGATTAAGAAGTGATGTATAATCCGATAGAATTGACGTGATGCGCGATTCTAATACTTTTAGAGTAGTGTCGATTTGTGTAATTGAAATAGCATTATCAGAGAGGACTTGGAACTCTCCTGAAATTTCTTTGGTGAAATTCTCTCTGGCAACGCCTAATTTAGTTGCTCGGGCGGCTTCATCGGCATCGTTACTTGATTTGAGACTGAACAATACTCCAGCTACAGATATAACAGCGTTTATAGCCGCCATTGTGGATACAGGCATTTCTTGATAATATATGAAACTTAAATAGTTGATTATTATCTACATTAAATACTCTCAACTACAGAGACAACAATCTCCTTTATTATATACAATTCCAACGTCCGGTTCTTCTTTTTCAAAATCTCTTCGCATAACGGCTAACAAATGACTTCTAGTCGAATCGTCTTGGATATTTACAGAAATATGTGTGGGATCTATGGCCGGCACATTCTTCCTCAAATTCGCAACTACTAATGTGTCAGAATCTATTTTTTCTTTATGGAACGTTCCAGGTTTTGAACTATCATAGACAAAAACTTTATTTTGGCTTTTCGAACTAAAAAGATCTGCCACTGCTGTAAATTGTGGAGATCCGGATGTATCCCAGCATTGATAATGTATGTTTTTGTCCTCAAACAATACATTATCCACGCCTATGGTTGGAGAAATTTTAAAGTTATTCCGTGCTAGCTTTGAAAGTATAGTAGTTTTCCCTACACCAGAATCACCTAGGAATACACACCTTATAGTGATCATTTATCTTTTATCAAGTTTTCACCGTTAAATAGTTCAATCCCTAGTCAGCCATTGCATAAGAATAATATCGTCACGTACAATCCATCCCAATAATAAGAAATAAAAAGCATGTCCTATATTAAAGTGAGCGCGTGTAAATGCCCACCACAAATGCCAAGACCAAGAAGCAGCGCATGTAGACACATATACTCCCGCCGCTATATATCTCAATAATTTAAGAGCATTCTTGGGCCACAACCATCTCATAGCCAGATGTAAGTTTACAATATACGCAGCCGAAGAGGCCATTGTATAGACCAACATTGCTTGGCCAATATCAGATGTTTGAAAATCAATGCCCAATGCCACAAATACTAATATAGTAGTTACAATATGATGAATTTTGGTCGTTTGAGGCAATTTATCGACACATACAAGGCCCGTAAAATCATTGGACACGTAAAGGGCCGCCAGTCTGTGTATAATATACGAATTCCATTTGTTTTGTGTAGCAATGGGCCATATAACAGTTATAGTTGCATAAATCGTGAGCAATGCCAAAAATATTGATTTAATGAAGTTTTTTTGTATGTACATTTGTCTGAAGACTGGCAACTTAGAATATGTTGGGACTGATCTTTTGAGTTTGATGTCTATGACATAATACATAGATCTTACAAAAACACAGGAACCAATGAACCAATAGATAGCATAGTAATCGTACATATAATAATTATTATATTTATTATATAGTGTCACAAACAGTTTTGTGTCACAAACAGTTTTGTGGATATTTGAAGCCATCGTAACCGTGCGCTCCCACGCCTTTCAGACTCTCTATATGACTTTGAATTGGGCCAGGGCTCTTGGATCCAACCGGCCCATACCATAAAACATAAGATGCATATGCATGGCCGAGCCATATTTGATTCAAGTTTCTTTCATATATAATCTCTTCCTCATCTTTAAAACATTTCTTTTCGGAAAGATACCACCTATTGTTCTGATCACCATCATATCGACTTCCATTTTTGAATTGCACAGAAGGGAATGGCCACTCCCTATAAGCGATACCGACTTGATCAAACCATAACTGAAGTTGTACATCAATGCCTTCTTTTCGGAATACGGCTGGGGCTGACCATGGATGTATATGCACTAAACCATCACAATGCGTATGAACACCGGAATGTGGCCATAGTTTTGTATATGCTATGGCACCGGCCTCTTTACAAAGGAGTTCGTTTTTAAAAAATGGTGCCTCGTACGGAACTTCCTGTATATACGGACGATCGTGTTCGGCGTCTATTCTTGGAATACCATTCACCCAAATAGACATAGACGCATGAATATGATCACCCGAAACAGGCCGAGCAGAAATAGACCAACGCCCTCCCGATAGTAATAAATCATTGGATACTGATTTCTGATAACCATCATATTTATATAAAACAACCTTTTCAGCTGGAATCTTATTTATTCTAGCATATTGAGAAATGACATTAGTAGAAGTATGGCCTCGCAATATAATACCATCTATGTTATCCACAGCAACTAATGAGATATTCCAAACCAAAAAGATACAAATAAAAAAGGCCAATACCCAAAATTCAACCGGCATTGTTTATTATTAGACACTACTTAAATACATTTTATGATCTTATATTTATGGGAGCATATCTAACTTCTACATGGTACACCTATGGAAGAGATGTAAATGATAATTGGTTAGAAGATCCCATAGATTCCACCGTTGCAAAAGCAGACAATCCACTACATCATATGGGGAAATTCAAACATAAGGTATTTCTATTGGCTTTAGGAGAAAAATACACCGAAACACCAAAAATCTATTTATACCAAGGCCGTAGGAAAGTTAAGTGCGAACTCACCGACACGCAGGTAATCATTACCTTTTCACATTCGGATTCTAAAAAGTCGTGGGATTCGTGTAAAAGGTCTAAACTTGGCCTCAAATTTGATGAGATATATAAATTACCCACATCGAAAGAAACTTATGTGTACATATTTGAAAAAAAATAATTGTTTCTTTAAAAAATAAACTATAAATATATTTGATGGACCAACCATATGGCTGAAAAAGCAACTAGTCCAAAACGGAATGACATATTTTATTCACCTCATCCATCCAAAATTCCTTTGCCAATGTATAATTCAGACGGAACTTTTTATAACGGTGACTGGACAATCTCAAAGAGACAGGATCCTAAAACTTTAGACCCTCGAGACTCTAAAAGTTTAGGATTATTTTAGAGACAAAAAGTCTAAAACTTTAGACTTTCCTAGAAATTTCTCAGAAAACTTTCTACTTCCTAGAAATTTCTCAGAAAACTTCAGACTTTCTAAAACTTTAGATCGACTTCCTAGAAATAATACATCAGAGATGCGCCGACACTTTATAATCATGCTCATAATGGCCGGAATTGGCCTTACAATCGCCTCAGAGGTCTCAGGGGTCCTGAAATGCCCAGATGAGATCTCCAAGGTCATAGACCCAAAAAATGGTGTTGGTACTATGAGTTGTACAGGCTCTGAATCCTGCGCCAAACTTTCATCTGTATCTTGCGTCGGTCATCGCATCTACAAGTCAGATAAGTGTTACAAATGGGATTGTCACGGCATTCCGAAGAGTTTGGACTCTCTTACGGACATTGATATTAAAGGACCGGCGTATGACAAGATCGAAATAACAGTCACACAAACTCCCATATTAATCGTTCTTGCGAGTATTTTGTCAGTAGTCTTTCTGTTCTTATATGACCCATCTTTCGCCACTGGCATTATCGTCGGGGGTCTCTTTTCATCAGGGGGGTCCACCAGCAGATCTTTAGAGTCTTAGTTACAAAAAGGTCGCACATCTAAAAAATAAAATAGTTTTTAAATTAAGCTAATTTTTCAATCATAAAAATGTTTATTGTAAGTAATGCCTCCCAATGTGTTTCGGCTCTCTGAAATATTTTTTCGTGTACCGCGCAAAACGCAGAGTCTTTTATCGGTCTATTTTTGCACGTGCGTTTCCTTTTACCCCTTACAACGGTGTGCACGCATCTATTTCTGTAAAAGAGATCTCCTCTAAGATATTCAAGGATATGTTTGACAACATTATTTGGTAAGAGCATCGATCGTGAAAAAATATAAGCTAATTATATATGATTTTTTTATAATTATGTTTATAGACTACCAATTTATATGTCCGTTATGGCATCCAAGAAATGCAGTCGGAAACGGTGCAAGCTTATGCACGCGACTACATTCAAGACATGTCCAACCTGTCGGGCATATCGCCGAAAATCTAAGAGAAAGCGCAAACGCTTGGCGGCCGAACAAATAGTTCCGGATGGGCATAGACTGTGTACTGACTGCTCGCGTATACAGCCCGAAGATCAGTTTATATCGAGGCACGCCCGCCGCAAAAAGCCCACGAACACGTGCCAACTCTGCCGGGACACTCAGCATCGCACTCAAAGGAACCCGGAGACTTTGCTGGGCCAGTGCCGGCAAGTCTGGCTCGACTGGAAAAAGGACAAGACATGTGCCCACTGTGGCTGCTCTGACGCGATTGAAGCCGACCACTACTTGGGGAAAAAAGTCCGCGCTTGCAGTGACTGGAAATGGTGGGCGTGTCATGGTGGTCCAGAAGCTCTGAAGGAGGAACTGGCAACTGTGCACCAGCCTTTGTGCCGGCCGTGCCACCGCATTAAGTCCAAAAAAGAGAGAGGCGTCCAAACACAGCCGGGCAGGATCCGCCGGCGAAAGATCATTAACGACGAAAAACTTCGAGTGGGTGTCTGTGAGTGTGGTTGTGACCGCAAAGTCACGCCGGAAAACGTTTGCACGTTCGACTGGGCTCACAAGGATCGTGCAACAAAAACCATTCGCATCTCCCAGCTCGTCTACAAAACCGAGGCGTATTTCCAAAAACAGTGGCCTATCGAGCGTGTCAAGTGTAGATTGTTACATAGTATTTGCCATAAAGCTGAAACCGCTGAAGAAAATAAACGTTAATTTTTTATATCTAATCGTCTACTATTTTTGGAGCTACGTATAGAGATAGAGAAGAAGTTCTTGAAAGCGTCACCTTTAATCTCGAAGGCATTTGATTCGAAAAGCCCAGATAACATTCATTTTCGCCACACGTGCTAAAGATGAACATGCTCTTAATGGCGTGGAAAGATAAAGCAATGTCCACGGCATTACGGAAAGCATCCAATCTTACACGTTCCCCGGCAATGGGCTCCGTGTGTGTAATTTTCCCAAATTCTGTGGATTCTGATGTCAATTCCATATTTTGGTTGTTGATGTTGATGTGTACATCTGTTTTTCCCATCAACAATTTTTCTGTGATGTCTTTGACAGTCGATGGGTGCATGGTCACGGCTACGTCGTCTTCTAGTTCGGGTATGTCGAGTGCGTCCTCTTCAATATCTATCGCCCGCAGAGAGAATTCTGTTTTTTGATCGGCAGTATGACAGACAATGGTGAGGGCATTGTCTGAGGCTTTCCAGCTGAGTTGATTTTTTTTGATCTTTTGCAGAACATTGCAAAGTGTTTCGGTGTAAATTCCTACCGTAGTTATTTGTGGACATGTGTATGTTTCAAAATAATCTTTTGAGAGTACGAGCTTCACAAGAGATGTTTTGCTCGTATCCATACTCATTATATGGACGCCGTGCTCAGTAAAGTCCAAGTTTACCATCGGATTTGTGTGTTGAATGGCTTTAAAAATTTTTAGACATGCTGCCGCATCTTTCCATTGACAATTCATATTATTTGCCAAAATAATACTTTTAGCATTGAATAAAGAAATAAGAGTAACATATGTTCTAAAAATCAGATTAAACAGTATAAAGTACCACGGCTACTCATATTAATTATGGGTACACGTTTCAGTCGATGTTTAGGAATTTCTAAATACGACTCTGTATTGGATTCTGAAGACGATTTTGGTGCGAACATATACGATGAACAAGCTATGACCGCCATTGCACTGACTTTAGATGAAGACGAATCCCAAAAACCTGGACTTATTTTGTACAAAAATAATGAGGTATAAATGCACATTTTTTAAAAGAATCCATGTCAAGTTTGCTTGTCACAAAGCGCAATGGCATTCCCCAAAAATATCAAATCCCCAAACAGAATAAGTTTTTGGGTGATTTGTGTTCTATTCCCCCGCGTTTAACTCACTGCAACACGTCTTCAGTCGCCAAACACGTCACACTCGCCCGTGATATGACAACCACAGCTTTAGCTGATCATTTGGCTGAAGTTTGTGCGTCACTTGCGGTGAGACATTGGCAGTATGGTGCTTTGGGTGGACGTGTTGTTGTGTCTATGCTTCACCGCCAAACGCCCAAAACGTTTACTGAATGCGTGCTACAACTTCAGGATACATTGTCCAAAGAATTTGTAGACATCTGTCTCCACAATAGACAAACGTTTGACAATATGATCGTACACGAAAGAGACTTTCAATACGACATTATGGGAATCAGAACTTTACAAAGATCATACCTGCTTAAAGTGCAGAACGTGATCGTGGAAAGACCACAGTATATGCTTATGCGTGTAGCTGTGGCTTTGCACGGGGATAACATTGACATGGTTCGAAAGACGTATGAAGCAACGTCGAAGCTTCTTTATACACATGCTACGCCAACGTTGTTTCATGCAGGACTTGCAAAACAACAGTTGGCGTCATGTTTTTTGATGACGATGGCCGATGATTCTATTGAGGGGATCTTTGAAACGCTCAAAAGATGTGCCCTCATCTCCAAAGGCGCTGGCGGCATCGGCCTGTCGATTTCGAACATTAGGGGCTCTGGCTCCCCCATATTGGGCACGAATGGCGTTTCAAACGGCCTGACACCAATGCTCAGAGTGTTTAATGACACAGCGCGCTATGTTGATCAAGGCGGGGGCAAGCGTAAGGGTTCATTTGCGATGTTCATTGAGCCACATCATCCGGATATCTTGGACTTTCTTGAACTAAAGAAGAATCATGGTGTCGAGGCCGAAAAGGCTAGAGATTTATTCTATGGCCTATGGATCTCGGATCTATTCATGCAACGGGTGGAAGCGAATGCACCTTGGTCGATCATTGACCCGACTCAGTGTCCTGGGCTTCAAGATGCTGTGGGTGACGAATATCGCAAACTTTACGAAGAATGCGAGCGGTCTGGCTCCGTTATCAAAACGTTTGACTCGTCCAGAGAAGTATGGTTTGCTATCTTAGATGCGCAAATTGAGACAGGGACGCCGTACATGATGTACAAGGATGCTTGTAATAAAAAATCAAACCAACAAAATTTGGGTACGATCCGCGGTTCAAATTTATGCTGCGAGATCGTGGAGTATACGTCCCCAGAGGAGACGGCTGTATGTACTCTGGCTTCTATCGCATTGCCCGAGTGCGTCAGAGCAGGAAAATTCAATTTCAAGCAATTGGAAGAAACTGCAAGACTTGTAACAAGGAATCTCAACCGGACTATCGATGTCAATTGGTACCCAATTCCACAAGCTCGTAACAGTAATATGAAACACCGACCCATTGGCATCGGCGTGCAAGGCCTTGCAGATTGCTTTCAAATGTTAAACATGCCATACGAATCTGAAGCAGCCACCGCTTTAAATAAGAACATTTTCGAGACCATTTACTACGCGGCTTTGGACGAATCCGTTGAAATGGCCAAAGTTGATGGTCCTTATCCAAGTTTTAAAGGCTCACCTTTCTCACGCGGGCTCACACAACTTAATCTTTGGGGAGGCATACACTCAGATGAAAGATATCCTTGGTCAACACTCAAACAAAAACTCGTCCAATATGGCGCAAGGAATTCCCTATTAACAGCGCCCATGCCTACAGCTTCCACAGCGTCCATTCTTGGGAATACAGAGTCATTCGAACCCAGAACATCGAATCTTTATACTAGAAGAGTTCTTGCGGGAGAATATATTGTTATTAATAAGTATCTGCAACAGGCTCTGATCAAACGGGGCATTTGGTCTGACAATTTAAGTAGTAAATTGATTCAACACCGCGGATCAGTTCAAAAGATAGAGGAAATTCCGGACGATATTCGCGAGACGTTCAAAACCGTCTGGGAGATATCTCAACGCAAAATTATAGATATGGCAGCGGACCGTGGTCAATACATTGATCAGAGCCAGTCATTGAATATTCATCTGCCTGAGCCAACAAGGGCTATCCTCACTTCTGTGCACTTCTATACATGGAAAAAGGGCCTTAAGACAGGACAGTATTATTTGAGGTCAAATCCAAAGGTAAAAGCTTTACAGTTTACCGTACAAACAAAGAAACAGAAGATAGAACTACAAGAAGAGGAAGATTGTATGATGTGTTCAGCATAGAAAATATTTTTAAGCATTTTTATTATTATGTAAGCTTTTTTTATTATACATATGAACAATTAGGAGCTTCTGCGCATAACTGTTTCAATACATCCATCCCCGTTTTAATCTCAGGTAACATACGCCCAAGTTCCACTAATGTTTTATGCATCTGAGGTACTAGAATCTTCACATCCGCAAGAGTGGTCTGGACTTCGGGAGCAATCGACACAAGGTTTGAGACGAGGACAGACATTAAAATAATATGCAAAGATATAAACAAGCCAATGCCAATATATACACATAGTTGTAAACGAGTAACACGGTTATTATTTAATTCATCGTAATCTACCTGCATGTTGGTGTGTAAAAATGACCCTTTATAGTCCACACAGTTTATCTCCCCTTTCTTGAATGGCCGCTTTTGTATCTACTGCGCATGACAAATTCATACATTATTTTTACAGAAATGTTAACGGTGTTTTCTCGGTGATTCCAGCCTCTCCACGATCGTAATCGCCCATCCGAATGGGTTCAGCAGCTCCTTCGGCGAGAGAAACTGATTTAATTGGTTTCCTTACACCATGCGGTGCAACGGTCGAAAACACTAACAATGCAATTGAAATGTATTGTACGAGTTCAAAGTTAATCTTCGAAGCGAGGGCCGGACAGACTGTGGGATAAAGCGGTATCTGACCCAAAGTGGCACCGGCCGCCACAACGCCAATGATAACAAGCGTTGCCCACACCAAGAGAGCCACTTTTGCGGACGCGTTCTGGAAATGGTCTTTTCCACGCGCCATCAACCATGCCCCATTTGCAAAAAACGAAGCCGCGAGAGTGGAACCGGCAACCGTCGGCGCTAAATTGAGATCAACGGGCGCTGCGTCACATTTGTCGTGAATTTCGAATACAATAAGATATTGGAAGGCTGCTGCAACTGCCATGGAAAGGCCTACAAGTCCAAAAAAGATATTCCTGGCTTTACTAGAATGTTTCTTAGAAGACATATTTAGTTTATCGGACAAACTTATATACAGTAAAAAAGTCAATGGATGTTAAGCCTAATATAATGTCTATAGATATAAGGCCGCCCACCATATTGTTTTAGAAGCTTCGTAGATTCTAAAACACTTTCCATATACTTTTTTAAAGAACCCGCACGACAAAGCTCTTGAAACGGTCCAAGCGATTTCAAAAAGCGCCTCATTTTTCGCAATACTACCTTACAAACAATAAGAGTTGTTATAGTGATGCCCGGTTCAATCTCAAACTCGGTGTTTGGGTTCGCTCCAAGCTCCAAGATCGCTTCCAGGTATACCGGGCGGTCAATAAGCCAGGCTAAGAGTGGCTTTTCTTTATAAAATGCATCGGGACCGTTTTTTTGTACAATAGTGGCTAGTTTTTTTTGAGATAAAGTAGGCATATTGCTATATATTTTATAATACAAAAAAAAATTAGAATAAGCACTAACATTTAGAAAAAGTTTTCTTTTGTACAATTTGATTTATATATGATGTGAAGAAAGTTAATTGTTTTTATTTTATTTATTTTCCTTGTAGCACATCCAAAGGATAGACTTTCTTATCTTTCATAAACGTTTGGAGATCATCACCAGTGAAGGTTGTGGACGAAAGTTTGCCAGACACACCGCATTTTTTCTTGGTCGGATCCGTCAGTCCATTGAAAATATTTTGATAAGCGTTGATTGTATCAGCATTGCTTTCTAAAAGGTTGTTACCAACAATCATTGCGCGTATTACCAACGCATAGCGCAACTCATCATATTCTTCGCCTATTTTGTCGCGCTCGAATTGACTCTGTAAACCCGAAGATTTAGTGATGGCTCCATTGTAGAATTTTTCGAAATTTTTAGTCTCTATAGGGTTGTTTGTTATTACCCTCTTATAGATTTCGTATATACCATCTTGATTTTTTTTGCGCGCATTCAAGATCTTTTTTGCGTCATTTCCTTTTGACTTCGCCAACATTTTCAACGAAAATGGTCCCGCATTCTTTTCTGAAAACAGTTGCAGTAGTGCCTTGAATTTTTCATTTCTGGACGACGTGTATACATTGGAGGTTACCAAAGGTTTTTTTTTTGTCGGTTCTGCGCGTGCGAACGGGTGTACTTCGACGTAGTCTTCGAGATGGTCACGCACGGTACGGCGCGCCACTGTTGCGTAGGCCATCATGGCAGGATGTTGTGGCCCGTAGGCAGGATGTTGTGGCCCGTGGAAGTGCGTATCACTGTATGCATATTCCTGGTCATGTTCTATTACAGGAGGTGTTGATGTTTTTTTGAAGAAAGACATTTTATATTACAAATGTATCTATTTATATAGTGTCAAAAAATAAACAGATATCGATGGACTCCACAGTTACCAGATCACTCCAAAGTTTAGAACTCCTAAATATTTCAAGATAAGAATTTGTTAAACATTTATGAAAATCAGATAACTTAAATAAAAACTCTATATATTCAAATAAAAATCAAGGATATGATTGCGATTATTATTGCCATCGATTCGCTGTCTAATCGGTATCTAGCGGGATTGTTTAAAGAAATATCCAATAATAATCCCTACTTTTTTTTAATCGAACATATAGGCCAGAACAAATATTCAACGGGCGCTTTGTTAAACGTCGGCGTGCGTTTAGCTGGACTACCAGACGATTTCCAGGTACAATTTTTTAGTTTTTATTGTAATCGTTGGGCCAAATCAAACATTTGTACATGTTTAGATTTTAAAACTTCAAATGGATATAATAATTACGAACCAAGAGCTAATGTACTTTATATTAAGGAACGGTTTAATAATGGATATGAACAGGTTTTTGCATCGATTGTTAGAGATACACGGTATAGTGACAATTTTTTTCATTATACTGTTCATTTAGAAGAGGACAAAATACTTAACCTTGGAACTATGTTGGATGATCTAAATATACCAATAAAACTAAATAATGTATAAAATATATAAAAGGTCGAATTAATTGTGTATATGGAATTCTTATACAGACTTGGTTGGCATCTTTGTGCATTAAGACCAACATTGACAAAACATTGGAAAGCAGATCTCATTTTCAGAAATGAAAAATGTATACTTATTGTAGAGACTGGTAGCGACCCGCAAGCAGCTCAAATAACAGCGGATATCATTGGACCAAACTTAGTATATGCAGGATACAAGGTTTATTACGCACATCTAAATTTATTCAATAGAATAGACGGAATTTACCAATGGTTTCCGGAAGACCATATAGCCACAATATGCATTTAATTATAATTCTGGATGTAGGTGTTCTGTATCTTTACATTTCTTGACGTATTGTCCTTTATCTACACAGCCCCTACAAGAAACACCCCTTTCTCTTAGAATCTGCTTTAATTGTTTGACCCGCATTTTCTTGTAATTTAATGTGCCTCCTTCGAGTTTAATCGGATATTTCACAGCACAAATTTCGGCAGAATTGCGGTCTAGCTTCTTACAGATACCTCTCGGATCTACACCAAATGATAAAGGTGTTGATATAGTACGCTTTATTGGTAGAATATAGTAGCACAGCTTTCGCTCGCGTGGTGCGGCTTGTTTCTTGTTTTTCTTGCCACAATATTTATCAATGAGTGATTCTATTTTCAATTTATCTTTTGGATTGCTAAGCTGCTTTACTTCTGCATGAATGTCGGTCATAACTTTAAGACACACTTCGCAGTGTGCTGCACCCGATCCAGCGATACATATTGTGAAAAACAAACATAAAAATAAAATTCGCATGGTGACATACACACCTGTACTTTTATATGAAATTCCTAAAAGTTTAGACATTTGATTCCTAAAAGTTTAGACATTTGATTTTCTAAATTCCTAAAACTTTAGACTTTTATTTTCTAAAAGTTTAGGCCTAAAACCTTAGACAATCTAAAGACAAATTCCTAAAACTTTAGACTCTAAAACTTTAGACATTTGACTCTAAAATTCTTCAGAAATTCTTCAGAAATTCCTAAATGAATAGAAGTTTAAAAGTTTTCTTAAATTAGTACAAGTGTACCGACCAAAACTTTAGACTTTCGCCATGGAATGCCGCTGTCCACTATGTAAGAGGTCTTATAAAAAAAACCCAAAGTGTGGCTTAGAGCTTTTCAATTCCGATAATGAATGTGCAATATGCCTAGAAAAGCCCGGAAAGATGCTTGCACTACCTTGTGGGCACCAATTCTGCGAAGAAGACCTTAAAAAACTGGGTATATTCAAAAAAAAGAAAAGAAAGAAAAAAAAGAGGAAAAGAGATTCGCAAAATGCTTCTCGTCAGTTTCGACGAAGAGTGGGTCCCAGTGTTTACGTAGCGCCTTCCGAGGGTAAACGATGTAGTTTTTGCGGTCATCTGGGCCATACGGTTCGAACATGTGATTCCCACGCGGAAAAATGTGGATGCAATGACTACAAATCATCCGTTCATAATGACATACAATCGACACAGGTAGGGTGTTCTACTTGTATGAGGAGAGGTCATGCGGCTGAGTTTTGTTCTGTAATCGTACTTGTATAAATAATAATGCTTTATTTCATGATCTCGAGTATCAATATCCATATACAAGTGTGTATGTCACCATGCGAATTTTATTTTTATGTATATAAGAGAGTAAATCGGTATAGATGTTCAGACAATTTTTTGCAGTAGAGGGTAGTTATTGTGCGAAAACGTGTACACATGGTATTTGTGCTTATTGTCATTCTTCTTTTCCAAAACTCGAAAAAGAACATGTCATTCCAAAAAGCATTGGTGGTACGTACACTATCAGAGTTTGTAAAACATGCAACCGTGAAAGAGCTGACTCTTTTACATACGAACCGTTTGTGAAATGGACACGGTCGCACATAAAAGAATTTCATCATGCGGTTCAAATTGCCATACAAAATAATCCAAAAAAAAAAAATATTATTCTCAGGAAAATTGCAAAGATTCCAATTTAGACAAAGTCCCTAGGTCTAAGGTCTCTTTGAGACGAATCAAATGTCTAAACTTTTAGGAATTTAGGAATCAAATGTCTAAACTTTTAGGTCTAAACTTTTAGGAATTTAGGAGCGGGGTCTTCATATGGATATATTTGTGTATAATGCTGGATCGTAAAGTTTTTGATCTAATAATCTTTGTGCTGATATTCTTGCCGAAACGATATTTTGTATATCTTGATCAAGTTGTTCGAGGTCTTCTTCTGAAACAGCTGCGTTTGCGAATCTTTTCAGAGTTCTAGTAAAGACTCTGTATTTGTCTTTTTTTTTAAGGGTTAATAATTTTTTGAACACTTCGTGAGGATCTACTGTAGATGGTTTCCTCCTTTTTGATCTATGAAAAGTGCTAGCTGTTTCAGAAATGAGCCTGTCATATCTTATGTGAAGGGCTTGTCTACATAGTGGACATTCGTGTTGAGAAAGAACATCATGTCTCAAATGTTCACAAATACAATTAAAGCATCCTACATGCGTTTGATAGCACATTACAAGGGGGTTTTTTACAGTAGATAAACAGAAGCAACATTTATATAAACTTGAATCCATTTTATATATTAATGATTATATAAATAATATTATCCTGTCTTAAGAATGGGATTTTTATGGTCTAAACCTATAGATAGGGAATTGAAAGAGTCTTTGATTGAAAATGAACCACAAATATTTTTTCGCACAGGTGACATTTTATTAGCAGAAGCCTCCGAAATGGAGATTTCACTGAATTCAGATATATGGGCACACGTTGCAATTATAGTGAAAAGCCAAGAAATATTACTGGCATATTCAGACGGCGAATTTGTTGCGGTCGAAGATTGGATATATCGTTATAATCGCGTAGTCGTTCGCCATTGTAATTGTGCCCGGCCTGTATGGTTTGATAGAGCTGTTTTGGACGCTGCAAATGGAACAGCTGAAATTTTAATTCGAAATGAAATGAATATTGACGCTCGCGAAGGCTTTTGTGTTGCTTCTGTTATGTTGCAGTTGGGTTTGGTTTCAGAAGAAGGTTTGTCGGATGGACCAGTTAGGCCTGACCATTTTTCAGGTTCGACACCCTTTGATCGTTTAAAGATTACAGAATACTCTGAAAATTATCTCATTTAGCTTCCAGAGCCGCCAATCTCTGAGTGAGCTGGGCAATTGTATTTTCTAAATTCAAAACCTTTTGCTTGAGGCCCACTTGTTCTTTGTGGAGTTCCTGAATAGCTCCATGATGCAATGTGAAAATCCTGTCCTTATCGATAACATGGAAATCATCTACGATTTTTTCATAGATATGTATTGCGTTTGCATTTTCGTTATCTTCACATTCATCACACTTGAGGGTTGTTTTGGAATTTCCGACCGTAAGAACTTCAAGTTCCCTGTATCGGGTATGAGAATTTTCATCGTCATCAGGGCGGTGTATATATGCGTTAAGTTTATCACCGACCATAAGGGTTGCATTCGCTTCCTTTGGAGTAGCAACGGTGATAATTTTATTGTTCATTTCAAAAATTTTGAAAGTGGCTCCGATGTATGGAATTCCCATGGTTTGCAACGTAACTGCTTCTGGAAATACTTCTTTAATTTCCTGTGCAATAAAACCCGTAATATTTCCATAGCCTCTTTTGAGCTTGTTTATGTATTCGTAATTGCGTACGGGTATTTTCAAGACTCTGTTTAACGAACTAATGTCGCTCACATCGACAATATTTTGTTTAATTCTGCGATCGGATCGTGTCATTACACCTTTCTTAGCAATAATATAACCATCGAAATCTGCGGCTACTTCTGATTGGGAACCAGTATTTGTGGAACCATAGACATAAGCGTATCCACGATCTCCGCCATGGTTTACTGCAGTGCAATCTCCGTTGGTGCATTTGTTATATCCCCAAATAACTTGTCTTGCCATAGAAGATGAACCAGTGCCCCTGAAATTTGCAATAGAATCAAACCGTGCTACGCCATCGACTTCTAACTTGTGATGAATCCAAACATTTTGATCCAGATTGACTTTCCAACCACTGTTCCAAGTGGGGGTTCCAGCTCGAATATAGCCATCGTAAGCAGAGACGGCATGCATTTCAAAGGTACCTCCATTCGCGAGATGGGTGGTAGTTATGACATTGGAAGCAATCTCTGAAGCTCCAACGGCATTTGCTGCAATCTCTGAAGCTCCAACCGCATTTGCTGCAATATTCGCCGCAGTTATAGTGTTATCGGCAATATTTGCAGCCCTGATGACTTTCGACGCAATTTCCGAATATCCTACTGCGCCAGCCTTAATCTCTGAAGATCCAACAGCATTTGCTGCGATGTGGTAATCCTTAATGGCATCATTCTTAATATTTCCAGCATCAATTACTTTTCCACTTAAAGAACCTATAGACAACGACCCATCTATAACTCCATTATTAGCTCTCATAATACCGTTGATTTGTGCTGCCGCGCCAGTAATTGTGCCAGCAGATGTGAAATCTCCGGATTGCATATCATAAACTTCGTTACTGGCGATGGCTGTATTGACCCAAATTTCCAAAGCTCCGTCGGATATACCACATGACGGGGATCCATTGGCCAATACCTCTGATAACTTACCTGTACATCCTGCGCTAGCGGAGGTGCCAGAAGGACAGGGCTCGTAACAATAATCGTAGTCCGCGACATCGTTAGCAGGACTACCGGGTTCACATCCAGGCACAAGTTCCGATGATTTATCCCTCTGAAAACATTTAAGACCAGCTGCACAATCATTATCCGAATCACAGTCTCCGGTGCATTTACCACATTTACTGGATGCGGTACAGCCCGAACCACCTTTATTGTTTAATTTTATAGAAAGTGACAAACCAACCAAAATAAATAATAAAAGTACTCTCATATTATGTCTTTATGTTCAACTTATATACTTACTAAACACAAACCGTTTGGATTATAATCGACTGCTTATTTCACAAAGTTCAGTAGCTCTTTCTGTAATTTTCTTTTCTAAGAAATTTCGAGGAATTCTTTGTGCCCATTCTGTTATTTCATCCGAAATTTTTGTGCCACTGAATCTTTCCATGGCAATTCTCACAACATTGAGATCTGGAGATCGCATAAATGGTAGAAATGCCTCCGGCCCTATGTCATTGCCAACCATGGTAACCATCGAATCTTCTATGGCTTTAGATTTGATAGCATTTAAAACATAGGTCGGTGTTTTACTAGGCCAGTAGTTTTTATCTCTTAAAACCACCCTTTTGCCAGTAATATGATTCCAAAGGTTTCCAAATGTCATCCTGTCGCCAGAAAGCAAATTTAATTCAGCAATCATGGAACCGTCGGCCCGCTTAAAGAAGTGCAAGTCAATGACTAAATAATGAGGACCATCTGTCAAATAAAGTTTGTATGTCCAGTTACTATTTTTGATGAAAATCTGGGTCGACCCAGCTCGCAATTTCTCAAAAAGGGTCTCACGCAGAGCCTGAGGATCTTCACCAACGAATGTAAAATTCGTAAAGGACCAGAATTGAGGCACTGGTCCCGGTTCAGGCGGCGTTTGAATGTATTTTTCAAGGTATAGTCCGCCCCAAGAATATCTAGTCCGAATGGCCTTACAAAATTTAGACGATTTCCATTTCTCAGAGTCTCGAGGTGGAAATCCAAGCACCTCGAGCTGCCCCGTCCCTGCTCCGCCGATAAAACGTTCCAATTTGCCAGAGTACATTGCTCGCGTGATCCCAGGGTTCCAATTCTGTATATCTGAGTTTGAAACTCTCTTGTAAAGAAGATTATGTGTATATCTAACTTTACCGTGTTTTACAGGTGTACCTCTATGCCAAGTATCCAAACGATAAATTAAGACATCCCCTGAAATAAATTTAGGAATGACCTCTCTTTTATAACATTGATCCCTAATCTTTTTGGCGGCCGGTCCCATAATCTTTTCGGCCACAACAATTTTGTCCAAAGCACCCCCTGTAAATAATTCCCCAGAACCATTACTGCCAAAATCTTGGATTGGATGCTCGTCGGACATTGGAAAAAGCTGACGAATTTCGGATTCAGCCTGAGAAACATCCGGTAAATGAAGTCTAGAATAATATATTTTATTCATATGTGATTCATAATTCTAGTATAAATAGTTAAATAGTTGATATATAAGTATCGACATACTTACACAAATGAAATATCCGATACTACTATTTTCGCTGACACTATCCATATTTAGCGGCCTGGTGAGCGCGCAAAATGAAGTTGAACCAACCGCAGCCTGGACTAACGATGGCTATTGCAACGGTGATAAACAATATCACGTTGGCTACCAGGCAACTCAACAAAAATGTTTGGAGCGTTGCCTTGACAATTGGTTTTACTCGGTCACTTACAGGTGGCGTGATAGGCAATGTTATTGTGAACAAGGGGCGAAACATGACACCTCTCGTAACAAAAAATGTGGGGATGGCGGTGATTGGGGCTACTCCATGGCAAGCGATAACGCCTACAGTAAATATCAGATGCAATGTCCCAGTGGTCGATATTTCTACAATCATGTGAAATGTCGACAATGTGCTACTGGTCAATATAGAAATGGTGCAACATATACGCAACACTATTGTCATGGATGTCCTACTGGTCAATATCAAAATTCCGTTGGCCAATCCGGTTGTAAACATTGTGGTACTGGTTACTATTCTAATCAAAATTCTCGAACAAGCTGCACGGGATGTCCCACAGGACAATATCAGAATCAAAATGCACAAACCGGCTGTAAACATTGTCCTGCGGGACAATATCAGAATCAAAATGTACAAACCGGCTGTAAACATTGTCCTGCGGGACAATATCAGAATCAAAATGTACAATCCGGCTGTAAACATTGTGGCAGAGGCACCTATCAGAATTCAAATGTACAATCCAGCTGTAAGTCATGTCCTTCTGGTCAATATCAAGATCAAAATGTAAAAACTAGCTGCAAGGGATGTCCCACTGGCAAATATCTTAATGCAAATGGTCAAGATGCATTGTCGGACTGTAAGTCGTGTCCTAGTGGCCAATATCAAAATTCTAATGCACAAAACGCATGTTCTGGATGTGGCATCGGCCAATATCAAGGTTCTGCAGGGCAGTCATCCTGCTCGTCTTGTGGTGGTGGTAGATATCAGAATGAAAATATCAAAACGAGTTGTAAAACATGCCCCACGGGCAAATATCATAATCAAAACGGACAAGATAATCTAAACGATTGTAAAAGCTGCCCAACCGGATATCATAATTGGGGGTCTGGTTATGCTGCATGTTACGCTTGTGTCACTGGCAAGTACAATGCCCAAATAGGGAAGACTACTCCAGATTGCAATACATGTTCGAATGGACAATACCAAGATCAAACTGGCAAATCGAGCTGTAAATCGTGCACCGCCGGTAAATATGGCAGTGGTGGTCTTTCTAAAAGCGCCTCTAGTCATTGTGTCGGTTGTGAAAAAGGCCGCTATCAAGGTAGCACTGGCCAAACAACTTGCAAGTCATGTGCAGATGGCAAACATTCTACAGGCACACAATCAGCCTGTACGTCATGTCCAATTGGTAAATTTGCACCCGCTGGTACTTTTTGGACTAAAATTTTTGATGGCGAATGTGGCGGCGCAGAAATTCGTATGTATGAAAACGATGCCGACAATCCCGGAAATACACTTGAGACCCGTAATGAGGCATGTGCTACAGCATGCCTTACTAAAAAAGCTGCCCTCTCTGGCTCTTGGTCTGGATTTACAGCGCTAGGATTTGCCATTTACCAGCCGGAAGGTGGTCATTCGTCTTCTGGTCGATGTTATTGTGAGTCGCCCGCATCCACATGTTCTAGGGTTTCCGGTGGCTATGATCGATATGATTGGTCGGGCGCACACGGATGTACCGTTTGTCCAGTAGGTTATTTCCAAGACACGACTGGTAATACAGCATGTAAAGCATGTCCTAAGGGATACTACATCAACAATGCTCAACAAAGTAGTTGTAAAGCATGTGAGACTGGTCGATTTAACCCGTCCACAGGCCTAAATTATTGTACTAGCTGTGCTGCTGGTAAATATAACAATCAAGTTGGCCAAGATCATACATCCGATTGTAAAAATTGTGGTGTAGGCACTTACTCGTCGTCTAACGGTGCTTCAGCCTGTACCGCCTGCCCTACTGGTCAATATCAAAGTTTGGTCGGCCAAACTTCGTGTAAAAGTTGTGCGGCTGGCAAATATCAAAGTTCTACGGGAAATACAACATGTATTGATTGTGATTTTGGCAAAAAAAATATTTTGACCGGTCAAACATCGGAATCGGCCTGTAAAACGATTTCAACTTCTACATATATTATGAAAGATTATGGTTCCTGTGGGTTTGATAGAATACCAACGAGCCCCCTTGAGTGTGGCATGGCTCTTAAATCACTGGTTAAAAATGCCGACCAATTTATTTCGCACGTCGAATCTCCTTTACATTTCAATCAGGGTACTATCAGAGCAGGATGCTACACAATGTGGGTAAAAAGTTACAACCAGAATGAGAATAGTGCCGGTGTAGCCCCGTGTTATCCAGATTGCGAGTCTTCGCTTGTATGGGCCAGACAATCCGGCAACAAACTAACTGACTATGAATTCGGGTCCAGTTGGCCCTCGGCACCGGGAGGAGATGATGTTGGTAAATCATTTGATATTTGCCGTAGATATGCGTACAAAATCAGAACATCTGGCAAATGTACGGATGATCCTGGTTGGGACTTTATCCAAACGGCCGAACAATGTTCTGATATAAGAGCATTGAAAATTTTAGACCTTGTAAGAGGTACGTCCGGAGACGCTACATCGGGACATGCTCAGGCTACAGTGGATACCTCCCTTTACGACGAACCCGGTGTAGAAGTACCGGATAATTACCCCGACATTATAGATGATAGGCCTACAGGACCGTTCGGCTGTAAGATTACTGGCTCCTCGACCCTACAATTCAATGAATTTGGAACAGGTGACTGTACCTCTAGTTACACTTGTATTTGCGTCCAAAAGGAAAACGTTGAATACAAATTAGTCGATCATCAAACTTGTTGGGATCAATTTGGATATGAACCTGTCACAACCGTAGAAGAATGCAAAGAAGCTTCTGATTTTATAGGACTCGTGGACACAGCCGGTAATCCTAGAGAAGTTGGATGGCAAGGAACGGGTGCCGTCAGCAACATACACCCATTTTGCTCAGCGGCTGTCCACCTGACAGACAAAGATAATTGGGCACCCCCTCCAGACGACAATTGGGGATTAATTATTTCGGAAATGAATTCGTGTCTAAGCTATAGTGTAGATAAAGGAACATGTGCTACATTAACCGATAATAGCAATGCGGCGTGTGTTTGGTCAGACGAATATCAACGCTGTATGAAAACCGGTGTCCCAAGAGGAACACAAGACGTTGATTGTGGCTTTCAGGGCGGTCGCCAATGTATTTGTAAAAAATCAGATGCAAAATATAAGGTCCGAACCAAGGGCAAATGTACTGATGAAGAAGGTTGGGAATACATTACTGAAATGAAAGATTGCGAAGAAGCTTCCATTCTGTTTGCGGGGGGCGGCATTAATGGCCAAGCTGATTGGTCTCATGCTTGGCCAATGGGATGCGTCCGCCATCCTAATGGCCAAGCTGTGTACCTTAACATTCCTACAGAAGACGACCCAGTAGAAAAATCGATATATTGTGGCGGGTCACTTAAATCTGTAGCCGATACTGGCTCAAGGTCCACGCCGTGGCAGCACTTCGATTGTCTATGTAAGCGCAAAGAAGGTCTCCGTACGAAGGCGCCCACCGTTTACAATATCAAAACCTCAGGAAAATGCGACGCAGGCTTCCAAATGATTGACAATGCTCAAGATTGTCAATCAGCGGTAGATTTTCTTGGTCTTGAAGCGACAAATAACGCAGTCACAAGCGGAACCCCAAATAAAGTTGATACAGTCGCCGATAATAGCCAATACCCACCAGGATGTTTCCATTATAGTTATGGTAGCTGGGACTTTTTCAAGTTTAACCCACTTCTAACCAACGGGCAAGAATGCAATAATTCTTACAGTGATTATTGCATCTGCAAACAGCAATTTCCCGGCAATCCCTATGTGAATTCCATGGCTGATGGCGTGTATCGGATAGATACTGCCGCGCCTGGATGTACCTCATTGGACAAGAAAGATTGTAAAAGATGGGGCCGAGAGCATCTAGGAATAGAAATGCGTTCGGCAGACGCATCGAATGTAAATATACCAGGCGCGTGTACAGCGCAAGCTGGCGGCGCCATGCTCATATTTAATTTTGGCGAAGATTCCACCAAACATTGCGCAGCTGATAACGGATGGGGGTGTGTATGTTATAAGACAAACAAAGTTGTGGATTGTGCCGAAGAGCGTTGTTTTATAGTTTCAGCGTCTGATAGTTTTAGACCTATTGACTATGACAAACAATTTAATAAACATCGTGATGCAACTGGAGACATGACTTATGGAAGTTTTGTGGACGATCAGCCATGGATATGCCCCGATGGGTTTTTAAGAACTGAAAATACAGAGTGTGTCGCCTGTCCAGAGGGAAAGTTTATGCCTTTGCAATATGTAGTTGAATCACATTGTATTTTCCCGGGAGAACACATTTTTTTACCGCAAATACACCCGCATATAGATCCAAACGATAAGTTAACCGGTGCCCAGTTAATTTTATCACATACGCAAACATGTTCTGGCAATTATTACTTGGACATGCAAAATTCTAAAATGGCGTGCGTCCCTTGTCCAGAGGGAACATACATTGGCGCCATTGCACATAACTACTATGGTCAAGAAGCATGCAAGTCGATTGGCGAGCAATCTTCCATCAAAACATCTGCATATTGTAGTCACGGAACGTTCTTGGACGGCCGATACTGCAAAGTGTGCCCACCCGGGACATTCATGGATAGATGGAAACATGAACATGGCGAATGTTATGAATGTCCCACTGGCAAATTTTCCAACAAATATGGCCTGCGCCAATGTGAAGACTGTCCAGAAGGACATACAAACACTGAAGATAAGCGCACCTGTGACTCGTGCGCCGTGGGATATGGTTGGGACAAAGATGGATTCTTTAGATATTCAGAAGAGGTGGAATACAAGCGCAGGTCATTTGGTAAGTGTACGGATGAACTTGGTTGGAAATACGTAACGAATCCTACCGAATGCCTATCTGCTACTAGAGAGCTAAAACTCAATCCAATCGAAGCAGAATCGAGTCCAGTGATAACACTTCGCTTGGACGGTATTACCTCATTTTGTGAAATCGAATTGTACGATGCACACGGCAATAATATAGACCCACCGGCTCCGGGTTCATACAAAAGAATGCCAGAATATAGGGGAACGCACTCTGCATTTGGGCAAAACTCTTGGAATCCATGGGATGGAGAAAAAAGCGCGGATTCTAATAATTGTTTCCATACAAATTCTGAATCGGGCGCCGATCGTTCTAAGGAATTCTGGCAATCCGAAATACCTACATGGCCGACCACAATTAAAGTTTTTCCGCGTACGGGCCATGAATATCAATTGACTAGTCAAAGCGGCTTCAATGGTGGGTGCCCGGCGACACATCCATATTTAGAACAGTATGGGACTAATCCGGGACTTTACTGGTGTTATCAATCGGAAGGAAATGTTGGGCCGTGCAATATGTATTATAGCGGTTATCCTCCACCTGGCGACGGAGCATGGGGTTCCAACCAGGTCGATTGCGTTGTTCCACCATACAAACCTCCATCAATATCCTTGTCTGTCAATGGGCGCGTTCTTTCGTCCAGTGATTTTAAGCCAATTGAACCAGACACGTTCCACATCAGAACAGGGGGTGCGTGCACAGATCTCTCATTCCGAAATATAGTGTCTAAGGACGAGTGTGAGACAGCTGCAGCTGCACTAGGAACGTCTTTGTCGGCATATGTATTTTCAGCTGCTCAAAAGAAAACCGTACCACGCGCTTGCTATAAAAAAAACGATGGTATATTTTTTTACAACGACGATTTAAAAGGAGGAATGGAATCATGCACAGCAGGCTCTTCTGTGGGGTGCGTCTGCACACGCCTTCCCTCCCCCTACAAAATCAAAAGCTCGGGCAGGTGTACAGATGATGAAGGATGGCAAGACCCTGCGACTAAGGAAGATTGTCAGACTATCTATGCTGCAATGGACCTGACTAGTCAGACCACTGCAGGAGCAGGAGGTCAGGTTGGTTGGCCAAGATGTCTTCTCGATGTGAACGATTGGCTCGGGTGGTCAACACATACAGGGACGGCGGCGGCATGCAGCAGTGGCCTGAGATGTCTCTGCAAACGCATTCCCTACAAACTCAAAATCAAAACATCGGGCAGGTGTACCGACGATGAAGGATGGGGATATATTAGTACATTCGACGAATGCAAAACTGCTGGAGATGCGTTACATTCATACAGTGAGGTGCAAAGTCAAACTTTGAGTTACATTCCAAAATATTGTTATTACTCGACCAATGGAAACTCTGACGGTAATTGGGGCACATATTCGACTTTAAAATGGAATACGCCTGTCACCACCTCAGTTGATGGTTGTTCTTTACAGTATCGGTGCATCTGCAAACGCCTTACCTACAAACTCAAAACATCGGGCAAATGTGATGACGATCACGATTGGGGGTACGTTGAGACCAAGGACGAATGCGGAGTCGCCGCAATAGAGTTGGGATTGAGTTCAACTTCGGCTACCCAATTTAACGGTATATGGCATAGTAACCCTTATGGCTGTCAGATACTAAACGGTGGTATTGACAGTAACGGTGTACGTACCAACTACAATTTAGCGTTTAATACAGTTCCGAGAATAAAGGACTGTACTTCTTTCCACGTATGTCTCTGCAAGCGCAAAATAAGCTACACTTGTCCAGAGCATCACACGTTTGATACTGATACACTCGTCTGCAAACAAGAATATTGGGCGTTTTATCCCGAACCAATCAAGCATTTACCTGAAAGGCAATTTTACGAATGGGATTGTGAAAAGCCAGACAACTCGTATAGTACTGCGTTTGCTGAAATCGACCATCCGTACTCCGAAAAAGAGATGCGTGACAACTGTGCCGCCGAACCAGATTGTACTTCATATACATACAATCTATTCGTCGAAGACAACTATGCCGGAAATCGCAGAACGTGCACAAAAGGATCTCGAGTACCAAGAGACTGTTTCTGGAATAAAGAGTGGTCGGAAGATAGCTTACCAGGCTTTGGAACACAAATTTCCACAGTCGATTGCTCGGAAGACAACGAATGTATTTGTAAGCGGGGAGACAAACCTGCAGAATATACATTGGTGGTAACGGGTTCATGTCGTGAAGCCGGTCTCTTTAAAATACAAAGCGCAGAAGAGTGTCGTGTCGCCGCTCGAAGCCTAGATCTTACGTCTATGCCGGGTACAAAAGGAAACTCGCGCGCCGACAGTGTTGGTAAAGGTTGTCTATGGTATTATACATACCATGAAAATAGTTTACCGGTATTTAACGAACTTGGACCCGATGAATGTACCTCTTCTTACCAATGCATCTGCTCTTCTAAGCCAGACAACCATGTAAAATTCAAGTCACTGGCTTCGGGAATTTGTATTGACGAGCCGGAATGGGCACATATCCGAAGCAAGGATGACTGTAAGCAAGCTATGGTGGCCTTAAATGTAGACCCGACCAAAGTTGAGCATATAACATTGACATTATCGGATACATATCCTCGGGGATGCTATGTCTCCACAGGTCTCAGTGGCAATATCCCAACAGCAACCCTACATCCAAACGTATACATAAACATAAAAAAGCCAGAGGATATGGATACATATGAATACAAAATATCCACGGGTGGGTGCCATGGCTCTTGGGAACATATTAATTCTCTCGAAAGATGTATTGACGCACTTCAAACGTTTGGTGGTAACCCCGAAGATGTATCTAGTTCATCAGAGGGGACAAATCAGCCATCTGGTTGTTATCAACAGGAGTGGGCCGCCTTCAATTTTAATCGTGATATATCTTTGAACCATGATTGCAACAAAGGCGATTCTGTAGGATGCGTATGTCAGCGTAAAACACAGGGAAAATGTGGCGAAAATGAATGTATATGTAAGGGAACACCAGAACACGATTATATCATTAAAGATTCTGGAAAATGTGAAGATACACCCGGTTATGAAATCATTACCAATGCTGGTGAATGTCATGAAGCAGCACAACTTTTGGGTCTGAAACCCAATACATGTAAGTCTCCAACCATAGCAACAGTCGATTACAATTCGGCGATTCGCTCAGAAGGTTCGTGTGATCCATTAATGACAAGGGAACAGTGTCAACAGTACTACGATTCTAGGAAATCATTGTCAGACTTTGATGGTACCTTTATCGACGTAGGAGGAGGTAATTACTATTTGGGCCAAGGAGAAATACCTCCAGGATGCAGCCAATCTGGTACATCGGTCCTTTGGAACGGACACGTAGGTAAATCGACCTGTAGGGCTTCAGATTGGCTGCAGGAGTCAGGATTCACAACATATGATGCATACTCTATCCAATTCACTGATAGCACCAGAGGCGCGGATATAAGCCTGAAGCCAACCACTCTGGCGCTCGCCCGCGACCATTGGGGATCCCAAACATTTGCACTTGAATGGAATGATGCACAAAAATGGGCCATTATCCGGAATAAACCATCTAATGTCGCCGAAAAAGATGATTTCTTCTTTGAGGGCGCCTATGAAGACAAAGGCAATTACAAGTTACGTAGATCTGGAAAATGTACGGATGATCCTGGTTGGGAATATGCATCGACCGCTGACGAATGTACTAATGCGGCTTTCGCATTGGACGACCCGTACAGTTTTCACGTCGGGCAGAAAATGACCAATTGGCTCTTTGATGATCCGAAGTATCATGGCCTGGCCGATAACCCCGGTACAACCTATGATGAAGTGACCGAAGAGTGTGCAAAAGCTTGCTCCCATACATTGGGGTTTTTGGTGCGATTAGACGATTCAGCCTTTCTTGGAAGATGTTATTGTCAGACCGCCTCCCCGAGCAATTCCTTTTCAACGGGGGACGTCTATGCTTCTGGGGTGTTTTTTGACCCAACGGTCCCCTACAAACTAAAAACAACCGAATTTTGCGAAGACAGTGGCCTAACTTCGCTTATGACGACCGCAGAATGTGATGTAGCTGCTGCTGCGCTTGGATGGGAGGACACTTCGTCTTCTGTCAATGGTGGTACCCATTATATCAAAGGCTGCTATCAACAATATCATAGTAGTGGTGCATGGCGTACGTACGTGGGAACCACTGGCACTAACCCCTGTAATTCGGGGCAGCAGTGTGCCTGTGCTAGTCAAATAGTCACAACAATGAATACCGCGGCACCGGTAATTAAGCAAATAACATCCGGAACGTGTGAGGATCACGGCTATGAACCCATTCGTGATCCAGCCATATGTCAAGGGGTTGCAGAGTTGGGGTTCGGTGAGACATGGAGCCACGAATGGAGTGACGGTGGTCTACCGTGGGGATGCTCTTACAGCACTCATTATCAAAAGCTCGGCTTTAATAGGTTCTCCACCGTACTTCGAGGTACTGATCCGAATGCGTGCCAGTCTTCCAATTATGTCAGTAGGTGTTATTGTATAGAGCCCGCAATTAAGCAAATAACATCCGGAACATGCGAGGAACATGGTTATGAGCCCATTCGTGATAGAGATATATGTTATACAGTTGAAGATGCAGGTTTCGGCGAGGCGCGCTGGCACGAAAGTCTGTACGTAACAGACCCTGGTCTCCCGTGGGGGTGCGCTTATAGTACTCATTACTTCAATAATAAATGCCCCACTTGCACGGGAGGGCTTGCGTTTAACAAATATACCGTAGTACACCGGGAGTCGAATTCGTGGGGACCACTTGAATGTAGTGGTTATGTCAGTAGGTGTTATTGTACTACTTCGCCGGCCCCTGCCCGTGGGTGTATATTAAACGGTGCGACATTTAAATTCAACAGTGATTTAAATTCGAATGACTGTTCGGCTGAAAACAATTGTATCTGCAAAGGTCCCGCACTATTGCCAATAAGACCGGCTTCGTCCACTACAAAAGCGTATCTAACGGAGTCCTCGCATTGGACGACCTATACGAGGGAGTCAAACAATGATTATGCAATTACTAAATGTCTTTGTGCTCCTCATTGTTCCGCAAGGGACGAAGCCGACGATTACAAAATATCTGTAACGAATTATGCTGAGGGATGTGTCATTATGCCCAACTCCAATGATGGAAATCAGGTCAAAGTTAATGAATACGACTCTTCGACCGACTGTACCCTTAAAAATTGCATTTGCAAGCCGAAGATCGAATCTCAAACGAATTATTTGCTTCCGAAAAAGTCATTGTACAAACAGTTGCCCATTGGCGGTGTATGTGGCGAAGGTTGGGAATCAATATCTACTGATAAACACGAGCAAGATGTCTCGTTCATTTTTAAAGACAAATTCACAAAGTTTGAAGGTGTTCGGGTCGAACAATATACGTATGAACGTGGTGTTGATTCCTCCATGCTACAAACGACTTTAGAAGCGGCACTCTTAGTCGCGGAAGACAATGAATATAACTTTGCAGTAATGTGGTATCCTTCAGAGAATAAGGCCATTTTCCGAAACAAGCCGTACAAATATAGTCTAAAAGAATCTGGTACTTGCGAAACACCCGCCGAAGAACTCGGCGAATGTATGACCGGGGCTATTCAATTGGAGTTCAGAAACGCATCTACAACTCAAAACGATTATGTATATGAAACATGGTATGACAGTGCACACCAAAAGGGATGTTTGTACAATGAGGAGCAAGATAAACTGATTCTTAACGATCCAGCGAATGACGCCGCAAACGAGTGTGGATTTGCAGGTGGATATGATTGTCTTTGTAGAGAATCTGACTATTCCGATATAGTTATGCAAGATGGATGGCTTTCGGATGGCTTTAAATTCAAAGTAATTGAATCTGGCTCCTGTTCCGATGATCCAGAATGGCAAGAATTATCTGAATGGCAATGTTCAACGCATGGACTCCCATGGTTTCAAACAAACATAGAAGCTGACAAGGAATATTTATTTGTAGACCATGTAGAAACCATTGCTTTCACAGGCGGGCAGGCTGAGAGGGCGACGTTGGGACATATAGACGTGAACGCTGTTCGAAAATGGACACAAGTAGCAAAGGCAGAGATTGTGGCGTTTGATTCCAATTGGAATGTTATTACAACCATTAAACGGGATTCATGGGGAGCATATAGCGGCTATACTGGCACTGCATTGAATAACGAAAGGGAACAAGCTCAATGGATTTATGATCAATTGACGGGTTCAGAAATAAAATCAGGCAATTGGGTGGCATTTACGCATAATGGCAATATGGGAGTTCTCAGCGAATTAGAAGATGGTTCTGCAGCTCTATCTGACCTATTGAAAGATTTCTATGGTTCTACAGTGTTGTACAATTATGCTTACGGCGTATGGGGGCGCACGAATTCGCATGGACAGTCCATAAGTGCAAATTACGGTCGAGCTTCCATGATGTTTCTTTTGAGAAAAGACATCAAAGACTCTTTGGTCATAGAAGTAGCCGAGCCGAACCGGGCAATCCTGGGTCTCCACACTATAGAGGTTCCTCACAAAAGACCGATGCAAATGAACCTTTACACAACGGTTTCCGATGGAACCCCACCGAATGGATGTTCTATAGATAACACTGGTAAGCCAACATACAATACGAATGAAGAGGTGGTTCATTGTTCCGATGGAAAGTGCATATGTATGAAATTGAATTTCGCAGTACTCGTGCCCGTTTCTGGCCAGGACGCATACGTAAAGAACGAGTTTTGTGTAAAGAAAGAAACGGGCGCGTGTCGTGCATGCGGTTCAGATTTTAATTCCATTATATCAAAACAGACCTCAGATATAGGCGGTCTTTGTGCCATTGGTCCATGTCCGTTGGGCAAAGGGAATGTTTATGAAGTGAAGCCGGACGTTACTTGGGAGAAAATGGGGTCTACTGTGACCGCTACTGGAAATGCGGCACAGGAAGGAGCCTCGGTTGCGATCTCGGCAAATGGAAAGATCATGGCCACAGCAGATCATAAAGATGATAAGACTGGTACTGATTCGGGTCTCGTCCGTGTCTTTGAATGGGCACCCAAATATGTTCAAATTTCAGAGGGTACTTGCCCATCGAACGGTTATTTAGACATTCGAACCATTGCTGAATGTCAATCCGCCGTAGAATACTTTGGCCTTACAAGGACGGTCAAACGCAATGGTGGCAGTACTACGAAACAATGCTTTCAGCAATTTTCTGGTGACTTCTACTGGAATTTGGGCGAGTCACCAGAAAACTGTGAGCTCCGTCGGCAAAATTCAAACAATATTGATGTCCGGTGCTTTTGTCGTTCGTCAGCTGAATCAGAGCACGATTGGACACCACTGGGGTCTAAATTCATTGGTCAAAAAGCTTCTTCCAATTTAGGATATTCTATGAAACTCAGCCATGATGGCCATAGAATATTTTATTCAGACGCGGGTGCCAAGGAAGCCAGATATATCGCCATCTCTACAGGAACATGCGCGGATAACGGCTATGAGCAAATTACAGACAGAAGTGATTGTAACGATGCCATTAACCAAGATCAGACTCAAAAAGATCCGTTTTCATGGCCATCGGTCCCAGGATTCGTTTTTGGCGGTTGTGCTTATTATACAGAACTCGCCGGGAACAATAATGGCCTTTACGATGGTGGAACGGCAACCGCGTGTGGAACTGCTTTTTCGGCTTTGCCGCATTGGTGTTACTGTAAACTACCAGGATATGAAGAGAGACACATTATTATTTATGATTTTAATGATCAAACGTTAGATTGGGAATTCAACGGTGCAGTTGAGACTCGGACCGTTGATATTGGAATTTCGGAAGATGGCAATCGTTTTGTATATGGTAACAACTTGGCTGGCGATACAGGCACAGGCGATGGCCACGCCCGTGTCTATCAATACAAACAAGTGACGGCACCATATAAAATTATGGAAAGTGGGAAATGTACTGACGATCCTGAGTGGAAATGGATTACAGACGTATATGAATGTGGTATTGCTGCTATAGAGTTGCAGGTAGGCGATCAAGTAACGGTTGGGACCGAAACACATATAACGTCATATCCACCGGGTTGTTGGCATAGGGTCCGCCAATCCGACGATAAAGTAATGATGAACGAATCTCCAGGCGCCTCTGGGTCGTGTGGGTCTACTAAAAGATGTCTCTGCAAGCGCGCGGATTACGTACTGAAAAGACCAGAATATAAGCTTAGAACGGAAGGCCATTGTACCGATGAACTTGGATGGCGATCTATTCTTTCATGGTTTGAATGTAAATGGATCGCACAAAATGGCTACGGTGAGATTGTGGATAGTTCCCTTAGTGATGACTTCGTAAGGCGAAGAAATTCAGCGCCTGGTTGCACGTATTTGAACCAAGGCGCGGGGGCAAAATACGTCCAATATAACTCGTTTACCTGGACAGATGTAGAATGTGTCGCTTACAGCTGTATTTGCGCACGGGACCCCCTCTATTATGACTGGGTTCAAATGGGCGAGACGTTGACTCCTCCGTCTGTTCCAGAAATACGCAATGAAATACAATTTGGATATTCGGTCGATATGTCTGCCGATGGAGATTTGATAGTTGTTAGTAGCAGTGGTACCACTTTGTACTCGGATGGCCGTTTCCATCTTTACAAATGGAATGGCGATAATTATGAGATTGGTGGGACTATGTTACCCGAGAAAACTATGGCTAAGTCCACAGATAGATTTGCAATGCATGTAACTCTTTCAGCGGACGGAGACAAAGTTATGGTCACGCAACCGTATTATGACGAGAATTCTGTAGATAACGATGGTTCTGATTTAGGAATGTTGCGTGTTTACAATATACCCGATTGGAGAGATGATCGCACATGGTCCTACATTGGGTCGCCCATTCGTGGGGACCGCTACGGTGGATATTTGGGATATTGGCGATCTGGCATCATGTCCAGAGACGGCAAAACGATGGCTGCTGGTACATTAGGGGGCAATGACTACCACCCAGATAAGAGGTACGAACTCTTGCAGGCCGATGCTCACTGTTCGAATTATGTTAGACCGACTGGCCCCGAATCAGGGGGTTATGCACTCTTTTTAGATGCTTCTGACCCAATGGCAGATACTGATCGCGCCCAAGAGTGTGCAAACAGATGTCAGGCGGAGGGCAAGACGCATTTTTTGCTTCATAAAGGTTGGAGCGGTCGATGTATGTGTGGTTCTGACGACTGTTCGGCCAGAACTGGATGGGACCAAACAGATGCTTACACGATAAATTTCATAGACAAGGTGGTAGACTCTTATGTTTGTGAATCAGTTTCGAGAGCCAGATGTGAAATGTATGCGGTCCTGATAGGTCAAACGTTCAGGGAGGAAGATTTGAACACTGGCGTTTCTGGCTGTTCAAAATCAGAAACAGAAGTTGTTTGGAATTTGGCCCTCGGAAAACAGTGTGGCACTGGCGGCTGGGACTGTGTTTGTGAAAAAGATTCCTTTTCGTTTGAGCCCGGGCCCGGAAATTCTGTTTCAATGTGGCACTTGGACGAAGCAGCGCAATATTCGGAAAGAGATCATGGTACGTGCGAACGGGTTGTGTATACTGCTGCTGAATGCCAGCAATTGGCGCAAGGAGGTTCTGCTATGCATTTTGATATTCCGTATGCAGGCACCATATACGACAATTGGTTTCCATATGGATGTATTATGACACAAGACCGCACAAAGATTTACTTTAATTCAAACGTATCGCCGAGTTATGGCGTGTTGGTGAATAATGGGGATACACCTATGGGCCGGTGTGAAGGCGATTGTGATTTAGATAGTGATTGTGAAGGACCGCTTAAATGTTTCCAAAGATCATCTTCCACCGTGCCTGTTCCTGGATGTCAAGAGGGCGGTTCTGGCGACGTTGATACGACCGATTATTGTTACCTGCCGAAAGGAGGAAATAATTGTTGGCTCAACCATTGTATTTGCAAGACACAAGGCACTTGGCGTAAATTTGGCGAAGACATTTTGGATCAAAGACATGTACAATACATTGACTTGTCATATACAGGCGACACTATGGTTATTGGTTCAATACAAGGAGAGGCGCCCAATGACGCCGATGGTGGTAGTACTGAAGTTTATAGAAGGCCTATGGATCCAGTTTGTGAGGTATGTGGAGAGGGTCAATATTCGGACTCAGATTCTGAAGGCCAATGTCAGATATTGCCTTTTGGAGCGAGTGCTACTATCAGAGATGGGCTCAGGGTTTCATACAACCGATGTCCTAAAGGAACATACACTGGAGATTGTTTACCTTGTACGCCCGGTACAATCAGTGATGTCGGGGGCTTGGCACAATGCGATCAATGTCAAATTGGATATTTCCAGGACGAAAGCGGCAAGTCTGTCTGCAAAAGTTGTCTTGCAGGGCGTTACGGCGATGAAACAGGCCTTGATGCTTCTGACGATTGCACTGTATGTTTGTCAGGTCAATATCAACCCTTCGCTGGTCAAACAGAGTGTAATATTTGTCCAATTGGATATTTCAGCTCTAGCGAGGTACCCATTACTGAATGTGAAAGCTGTTTGCCCGGCAAGTTTGCCGCTGACGCTGGTTCCGTGACATGTGACGATTGCGTAAGAGGTCTATATACAGATAGCTATGCCAATTCCGGGTGTACCGACTGTCCAAGTGGCTTTTATCAGAATGAAAATGGCAAAGTGGATTGCGTTGGATACATGTGTCCGCTTGGAACCGGCGCTGTCGCATCTCCCCCTGCGTTCCAGACTGTTTTAAATCAGGATCCGCCACAAGGTTGTGTTGTTTGTGAATGGGGTAAATTTTCACCGACTGATTCGGGTGCAATGTGTCAGGATTGTCCTTGGGGATTTGTTTCCAGTGATAATCGGCATAATTGCGAGAGATGTTCGAGAGAAAAATATTACTCTGAAGATGACCTCCAATGTAAATTATGCAATAATAATTATGGCAGTTCTATAGAAAAGCCGGCGATTTGCGACAATCCTCTGGCGAATATTACATTTTATCCATTGGATAATCAGAACATTCATATTGAGATCGATGCTTGGGGGGTCGAACAAGTCATTGTAAAATTCGGAAATAAGAGTTCGGGCACCGATGGACATGATCGTTATTATTGTGGCTGTCAGCCCTGTAATCAAAAATTCAACAGAACTGTTGTAGACATGTCATTAAAAAGATTAGCGGACGTAACTGCCGTTGTATATGTGTCATGTGCCGATGATCAGGAGCCTGTCTTTTTACCGGTAACTGCCACACCGGCCTATAAAATACATGTCTCGGAAGGTCTTACTCCTCTAACAGAATTGAATTGCAAAGCAGCTGAAGACATATTGATGATTGATACAGTATATCAAGATAATCAATGTAAACTTGCAGAAGATAAACGGTTCATTCGTTCTGTTTCGCCTGTAACATGTACCAATGTGAATGGCGTTGAACCGAATGAAAAGGGATGTAGGTGTGGCAATACGGCATGCGGACCGGGTCAGTATTGTTTTGCTACATATAATACGTGCCAAGATGACATTATAGAGTTTGTCCCGACATTCGGCGCGGGTTCGAATGGATGTCAATCTTCAAACGAATTGCCCATTGAAGATTTAGAAACGTGTTCTTCTGGCGCTATGGCCTTGGGATTACCAGACGTGACGGCAAAGGTATTTGAGGAAACAAATTCACCTCAAAATTGTTTCTATGACCATGATATAAACTTGGATGATGAATTGAAATTTAATCCAAGTGGGTCACTTCAAACTGTTACTGGAAAGGACGCCCTTATATGTCGCTACAAACGATGTAAATGCACTGGAGGGATACCTGCAACTGGTTGTTCAGATTCGGATGAAGAGAAATGTATCAAATGTGATTTTGGTAGATTTTTAAGCAATGAACTCTGTCCTCCTATTACCGCATGTGAACCCGGTGCCCAACCTTCTGGCGAGTATACATCCGATGACGATGTTTCTTGTGAATCATGTTCGCCAGGTTATTATTCGGAAGGAATTGTATGCAGGGTCCACAGTACTGCATGCTCACCGGGTCAAGAAATTACTAGTCCGGGAACATTAATAGCTGACATAACATGCGAAACGTGCCCAGATGGAAACTATTCCATGACCGGCATTGGGGCATGTATTCCTTGGAGTCAATGCTCTCAAAGCCAATTTCAAAATAATCAACCTTCGCAGTTCTTAGACAGAACTTGTAAAGAGCTAAGACAATGTTTTGATGGCGAATTTGAAGCACAAGCTCCAACTGAAACAAGTGATAGAGTTTGTAGGTCACTGAGACAATGCTTTAATGATGAATTTGAAGCACAATCTCCGGGTCCCGCCGCCGATCGTACATGTCAAGAACTAACTGTCTGTTCTGATAATGAATTCGAATTAGAGGCACCCAATGCTACAAAGGATAGAGTCTGTAAACAATGGACTGAATGCACTAGCACGCAATATGAGTTTAACGTGCCCTCGGAATTCTCGGATAGGGAATGTCTACCAAATATTTGTTATTGTCAAAATGGAACAGCTAGTGCCCATTGCTTACAACACGAAGCTGTTTCATGTCAAGCTTGTGGACCCAATTTTGGATACAATGAACTACTCAATCAATGTGAAATGTGTCAACAGCCAGAAGAATACAATAATGAAAATAATCTAAGTCCTTGTAAACAAACAGGATCATGCGAAGCTGGTTATTTTTATAAAGGACCTGCTCTTTACGATGACGTATATTATTCGGTATCTATCGAAAACGTTGACGGGCAAAATAAGTACGCCTTTGACGGCGAAATTGCACCAGAATTAGAGCTCAAACGAGGCGTAAAATATATATTTACAGGGGTTCCGGGTTCGCATCCATTGAGATTCTCCGAGATTGCCGATGGTATCCATTCATCTGGATCTATCTACAATGGTTATTCTCAAGATTCGGATGCGATAATAATGACAATCTCAGTCAGCACGCCATCTACATTATATTATTTTTGCCAATTCCATTCGGGAATGGGTGGTTCCATAGACGTCATCGAGCAATATGATGAAGAAAGATGCGCAGAATGCCCAAACGGTAAA
>Ga0206130_10000540_pt1 | contig 63421 bp, 73 predicted proteins | sample Helgoland_Spring_9_FD_148637 | JGI IMG/M metagenome (GOLD analysis project Ga0206130, IMG submission 148637) | Pelagic subsurface seawater microbial communities from Kabeltonne, Helgoland, North Sea - Helgoland_Spring_Bloom_20160512_1 | ecosystem: Environmental > Aquatic > Marine > Epipelagic ... | reverse complement strand
GATAAATTACCCCCCGCTTGGACATGCGTTCAAATTTTTTTTAAAGTTTTTTTCCTAGGTTTTACAGGTTATACAGAGGTATTTACTAAAAAAAGTGATATTCACATTTGGATGTTAATAAAATAATGCGTTATATTTGTACCATCGTTCAGCGAGCATGACACTCGAAACGCTAATTAACTGAATATCAATTATTTAAACTGAAATTATGAATTACTTAAGTACAGAACTGCAAACAGAATACCTTCCGAACTTCACAGGTATCAAAGTCCACAACGCTAGAATATCATACAGTGATTGGGGCGAGCATGGTGTTGATTTCAACTACTACAAAGATCCTTCTGATCCATTCAATCAACTATTTCAAGAAGATTTATATAAGCCTTTTTCAGGCGGTACAGAATTTACTAGCAAAAAAGAAGCCTTAAGATTTATTAACTCTGTAAACCAATAAGCCATGATCTTAATAGCACTAGCAATTCCAATCGCATTATTTGCAACCTTCATGAGAAGTAACAACTACTAATAACTAATTAATTAAAACTGAAAATAAAATGCAAAATTCAAACTACAACACCACAGAAAGATTCGATAGATACACAACATTCAATCCAATGATGATGTCATTTATCCAAACAACAATTCACAACCTACGTAACGGAGGCTTTAGAGCATCAGATTTGGTCAACTCTCTTTACGGTATCTATGACGGTTACTACTACACAAATCTTAGAGCCGAGGCTGATCGTTTATACTCACATGATATTATGATGCTTAGAGATCTACACGCAATTGCCGACACTCTAGACGGAATTGTAGCACGAGCATAAGATCACTGATGAGCCTGTGAGATCCAGGCGAAACATCCTTCGGGATGTCTGATTAATAATTTAAACTGAAAACAATGTATACTGAAACAATCAAAACTGAACTAAAAGAGTATTTAAATGATTTTATCGCTGATAACAACGATGTTAAATGGAATAGCGATGATAACGACCTACACCAGGAAGCATTCAACAATGATTATTATTTAATCGGTTATTACAACTGTAGCCAATGGTTAAAAAAACACAACATTGATCCTTTTGAAGCAATCGCATTTGTACAGAACTACGAGAGAGAAAATTTTGGTGATGATGCTGTAAGAACTTACGACAATGCGGAAACTACTGTAAACATGATTGTTTATATAATAGGCGAAGAAGTAACAAACGAATTATACACACAAACAATTTAAACTGAAAACTATGTTAACATTAAGAGAATTCTACCAGGAAAAATACCCAACAGATGAATTGGGATCTGAAATCAATTTAACAACATTTGTAGCCTTAATGGATTGCTTACATACAGGTGCTGATGTTTACCTCTACATAGGTGTTGATGACAGCCTGGTAAGAGAGAGATTGTTTGAGCAACTTGCCAATATGATCGGCACCAATTACAACTATGTTTATAATCTATGGATGCAAGTAGACAAGGAACTATACTAGGCAATCTGATGAGATCTTTATGATCGAAACGCTGCGAAGCGTCATTGTCAAATAATTTAAAATAAACAAAATGTCAAAATCAAAATTAAAATTAGTACTAGTCGCAACAGTAGTCGCATTAGCAATTACTTTTCTAGGACTAGCATTGTTAACAGCAATGAACTTAGTAGGAGAGCAATCCGATCTTATCAACTTAATGAACTACAACAAATAATCAATTAATAATTTAAACTGAAAAACCATGTTAAACAAAATTCAAACAATCGCAACAAAAACCTTTATAGGATCTTTATTTACTGTATGGGCTGTATCATTCACAATGCTAATCTTTCACCTGGTAACAGAAGGTATAGATCCTAACGCAACTTTTGGTTTCCTGGGATAAACAAACTGATGAGCCTGTGAGATCCAGGCGAAACGCTGCGAAGCGTCTTTGTATAACTTAAAAATGAAAATCATGCAAACTGTTCAATTAAAATTAAATGCGATCATTAAATTACAAAAAGCGTTAACCTCTCACGATTGGCACTTCGAGAGATCAGAAGATCCTGGAGTTTATAGAAGAGGTAGAGCACAAAGAGGTGAATTAAATATTCTTATGACTGCTATAGGCGATGAGACACTTGCTCTCTCTCTATACAATAAAGCATGTCCTTGGGTTGAAGACAAAGAGGAGGTCACCCCAAATCGTTACAGCCTAAAGGAACAAGCCCAGGAATTATTAGACAGCGGAAACTCTACAGAAAAAGCAGAAGGCTTTGGAATGATGAGAGTAATTGAGGCGATCATGGACCTGGTAGAATACGAGGCCGACTCAAACGAAGAGCCACCAAGTGATGGCGAATGTATAGATAATATTTACGCAATTTTAAACACCAACTCATAATGAAATACTTAATAACTGATACCGAAGATTACACAATGGGAGAAGTAAATACCTACTTCAAACAAGAACTTAAGAAAACTAATTTAAACCCTGATGACATAGTAGTTGAAGCAAAGTTAAAAGTTAAACTAGCCATGATGGAGATCCAAAGGATATTTACTGAAAATGGATTTGAAGATTTTTCTACAGACATAGGCTGTATTGATTTACAACATACAGGAAACCGTATAGAGTTTTCAGAAAACGAACTTGAATGCAGATTTATAGATGTGTTTAAGGATTTATTAACAGTTTTAAAAGAAGAGGAATAATGGCAGTAATAACAATGAAAAAATTGAAACAGATCCAGGATCAAATAGTAGACCTTGGATGGGAGACACAAAGAATGTCTCGATCAGGAGTAGAAACTTATAACAAACTGTGTAAAACATTTTATGTGGAGCCAATAGACATGAGAGAATATGAATAAAGAACAAACATTTTATAGCGTCACCAAGGCGGTGATCTATGGCCAACTAATGTTAGAAGCATTAGATGATGTAAAAGAAACAAAGATCTTTAAACACTCTTTAAAGCATAAAGTAAAAATTGCAGAAAAAGAATTGGAAAAAGAATTGGAAAAGTATATAAACCTGTTTGCTAAAAACGATGAGCAGTTTTATATGAATATTCAAAATCATATTGACTCCCTGGTAACCAAATTGGCGGGCTTAGGTGTAGAGGAATTGCCCTTAGTCAATAAGATTATAGACGAATACCTCAACGACAAGGATCATTGGAAGGATAACTTAACACTACAATTTAAAAAACTTAATTCATAACTATGGGAACTAATATAAAAATGGGAAAGTTTTTAGAGACAAACATTTTAGATACGATCTCCAGGAAATATAAATACGATCCGACTAGATCTCTTCCTTACCTGGATGAGATTACAGAGCAACTTAAACAGGTTCAGGTTTTGGTAAACGAAACTAAAGACTACATGAATACTGTAGTAAAAATTAAAGAAGAAGATGAGAACAAAGAATTTTTAAAAGCACAAAGAGATGTATTATAACCTAAGCGAAGAAGATCAAAAATTAAAGGATCACATCAAAGCAATGTTTCCAAAAGGAACGGATGAACAATTTATTAGCAACATGTTTCATAGTTTAAAAGGGAAACAGATGCTTTGGGATTGCTTAGATATGAACGATGATTCAAAATCGGATAGAGAATATTTTGGTAATAGAGATTAAATCATTAATTTAGCACCTGTCAGACAGGCAACTACTAACTGAAAAAAAAAACTAAAGTCATGAACGAACGTAAAATACGAGAGTTACAGAAACAATTCGGATACGATGTCTTACAGGCTCTTATCAATTCAGGAGCAGCATGGAATTCAGGAGGCTCAATTACAAAAAAATGTAAAGCAGCATTAGTAACAGGTGCTTGTTACCTACCCTACAGAGAATATGTAATTAATATTTTTAATACAGTGCCCTCAAGGTACCAGGTATCAAAAAATTCCATTGGATCTATTAATAAATCAAAAAAATATTGGTCAGATCAATGGAATGTATCAAATGAAATTGCAAAAAACATTACACAAACCCTAACAGCGTAAAACAAATGAACACAATAAACCACGACATAAGTATTATCTGCGATGCAGTAAAAGTAGTTACAAAATCAGATCCAATGGCAAGGGATAGAGTAAGACAGAATGTAGATGCCAGGAGAATTGTATACAAGTTATGTAGAGAATTACTAAACATCACATACACAAGAATAGCCAAGTATTTTGATAAGAATCATGCATCAGTGCTTCATGGACTTAAGCAATTCGATGCCTTATTTGAAACAGATAGAGAGTTTAGAAGAAATTATAATGCTGTGATGCATGTGATCTCTAGTATAGAATTTGACAGCAACATTATTGATAGTCAAGATATTATTGTTGACTACTTACATCTTAAAGATGACAACTTTGACGTTCAAAAAAAATACGATCATCTTTTAAAATCTCTTCAATATAAAGTAACAGAGAAGATCAATGAACTGTTGTCACCAATAGACAATGTTTTAATACACGATATTATAAGAGACGACAAGTGTTCATCTGATCTACAAAAAACTTTACACGATATACTTGTACAAAAGAATATGAATATTTAACTTAGACTTAGACATACATCATAATAAGTATGTCTACAACTGAAAACTATTATATTAATAATTATGAAAACTGAAAAAAATTTAAGGATCAAATATAGATCCCATGAAAGGTTTAAAAAGACAGCGTACAATCTGCTGCAACTCACCCATCTACCGACCACCGAGGTTTGCGAATATGTTTACGGTACCAAAAAAAAGAAGAGCACTCTAAATCAAAAGAAGACAGGAGCATCTCCTTTATTTTTTGAAGAGTCTTGCAAAATAATAGACTATTACGGTAAGGTTGCTGATGAGATAATAGACATCATCAACGATTAACTATAGTACAAAACCATCTTACTAACTTTAAAGAACTTTTATGAAGCCTGGAACCTTTTTACACTTACTGAAACAAGTCATTACTTTACTAGAGGATGGATCTATATTGAATTATGGAAAGAAATTTTCAAACCTTACTATAACTTCCTACAGACAGGTATACAATCAAATGTCTGCATACAATTATAACTTTAATGTAGATGCTTTAGATCTTAATAGCGTAAACAGTAGAAAGGATAGATTGAAGGTCACCCGAAATTTACAGACGCACGTAAATAAGTACCTCAACATGATGCTAGAAGATTGCAAACATCATAACACCAGGAAAACACATTTAAAAATAATAAGAACAACTCTTAAAAAAGCAGAAGCATATTATGGTTACCTGTTTCCTGGACTACAGAGCATGAAGGAACTTCAAACGGAGGTCATTGCTCTAGAGCCATCACAAGTAGAACTTATACATAACAACAACCCAGGAATCGAACTCCAGGATATATGGTACTACACCAGGCTTATGCTATACTCTTGCATGAGAGTAAGTGACCTGGTAAACTTCCAGGCCTCTTCAGATGGCAGTGTTGTTACGATAATTACTAAAAAAGGAGTAGGATCAATATCTTCTTTTTACTTACCTGATGATGTTTTAAAATTCCTGGAGGGCAAGGGATCCTTTTCTCAGTCACAACAATACTTTAGAGTAAGACTTAAAGAACTGCTTAAGTTTTATAATGAATTTCATAAAAAGAAAATAGTGTACAGTTATGATCATAACGGTAACCCTGTGCATGAAGAAAAGTTTTTGTTTGATCTTATAACTCCCCACAAACTAAGAGCAAGCGGTATAACTTACCAACTATCCAAGGGTCTTAGCGAGATCGAGGCCAGGAATATTAGCGGGCACACTAACGGCTCAAAAGCATTTTATAGATACGTAAAGCACAGTAACTCAGACTCTATAGAAAAACAAAAAAGAATACACAATCAAATGTTAATAAAATAAAATGATTTTGTTTGAACATTAGTTCAAATTTAAAACTATTTGTCATACATTTATAGAAAATAACCACGACATGAAATACCCATATATCACATGGTCAGATTTGACTACGACAACAAGGAAATTATTCATGATCGAAAAAGATTTTCTCTAAGAGATTTCAAATTATTCATGCTCACATATCATGAAGATATATGCATGGAAAGAAGAATTAGAGGATGGGTATTTGATTGGGAATCAATATTATTTCACGCAAGAAAATATTATATAGTAAACTTTTATTTAAACAATCTAAAACAAACATCAAGAAATGAAACTGAAGCGAAAACTAAAAAAAACATCAATAGGTAGAGGAGTAAATATTGTACCTTGGATTGAAAGATTGAATTATTTCAACGACTATTTCCGAAATGAAGGATACACACTTGAAACTGAGATCATTGAGATGAACGATAGTATTATCGTTATGATAGGTAAAGTCTACAACCAGGACAGAGTAATGGTCGCTGATGGTGTAGCACACAAGAGAACAAACGAGCCATTCTCTTTTCAAAAATGCCAATCAGGAGCATTAAATCGTGCACTATTCATTTTAGGAATAGTTGATAGTGGTGAAGACTCTATTATGGACGAAGACGAGGCCAAAGAACTTCAAAGAGTCAAAGCATCAAACGGATCTGAAATTTATCAATCGATGTTATCATACATAACGGTAGACTATAACGCTGTAGAGAAACGTATCCCCGCAAACAAATCTCTACTTTCTGCCGAGCAAATTAAGGAATTGAAGTCTTTAATTAATGCTGAAAAATCTAAGAAGGCCATAGCACAAGCAAGCAAATAATTTAGAGGGAGGACGCAAACCAACAACAACCTGTGAAGTCAACCACTGTCTTTACGTGTCCTCCCTTTCTTTAAAAACGACAAATGGAAAGAGGAATTACAGAGAAACTGTCCACTAGAATTACATTCAGACTTACCCCAAGTGAAGTTAACAAACTGCATTCAGCATGCGATTTAGAGAGAAAAAACATCTCTCAATTAATCAGAGAAGCATTAAAAAAAAACTGTAAAATATGAGCAAAATAACTAGAATACCAACAGCAAACCTAACTTACGAAGAGTGGGTTGATTTAAGAAAAACTTTAGTCTACAAAGGAATGGTCGGAGGATCAGATGCATCAACATTGTTAGGACTTAATCCCTGGACTTCTAAAATAACAAGATGGAATCAATCTGTCGGAACAGCCAACATGAAAAACATTGACAATGAGATTATGTTTCATGGAAGACTTTTAGAAGATTACGTTGCAGATCTATGGCAATATTGGACAGGAGATCCAATTGAAATGATAAATAATTATCAAAGCAAAACTAAATTAAGGAAATCAATTAGACGTAATTCTATTTTTATCAATGAGAAGTATCCTTTTTTGTTTGCAAATATTGATAGACAAATAACAAGTCATGATGAAATACCAGGAAGAGGAGTATTAGAAATTAAAACCATTTCAGGATACAATGCAGATAAATGGGAAGGCGGGATACCTCCTTATTACATAGCACAAATCCAATTATACATGTTAGTCCTGGGATACGATTATGGACAGTTCGCTTTTTTAAAAGATGGTAGACATATGGATGTATTTACTGTAGAAGCAAATCAGAATATACAGGAAACTATACTTATTGAAGGTGAGAAGTTTTACAATAGCGTCCAGGAAGCAAGAGGAATTATTGATATTGAAGGTGTTCAAGGAAACACAAACGATGCATACAGACTCGTATCACATCTAGAGCCTGATGTTGAAGATCAATACAAAGTAGATTTAGATCAATTTTTATCATTCAAACATAAGGCAATGCTTGACAGAGTTAAGATTGATTCTAATGATGAAATCACTGAACTGACAAAGCAATATATAAATTTTAGGGAAGATGAAAAGGTTGCTAAAGCGGGTAAACAGTTAGCAATGCAGCAAATAAAACAAATCCTATTACATCGTGGAGCACAGGAAGTAGACTTTGGTGATAGTGGTAAGATCGTTTGGGGAAAGACCTTTAACGTAAGATACAAGGACGTGAAATTATTAAATTTTTAAAATGAAATTATTAGATATAAAGAAGGGCATACTAAACAACTTAGCAGTTAAAAATCAACACACTTTAGAAGTGGATCCTGTCCTGGAAGGCAACTCTTATTTTGGCCTTTGCATTTTTGTTGGAGTTTCTAGGATGTTTAATTTTTCCAAAACAGAAGTACAAGAGTTTTTAAGTGAGCCAATGGATCATGTGGAATTTCTTGAAGAAAAGTTTTTGTCAATACTTGATAACTACTTCAACACAAAGGATCCAAGTGTAACTACTAGAGGTTTTTTTGTCAAAACAAACCTAATACTAAACCATATCAGACTAGAGCACCAAAAATCAGTGTCTCTTAAGGATATAATTAAAGAAAAAATAAAATGAATGTAACTGTATTAGGGCAAGTAAAATACATATCAAAACCAAAGATAGTTGAATCAGGAAATGAAGATCATTCTTTTGTAACAATGTGGCTCAAAACTTTGGAAGATTCTCACATAGCCATTAACTGTTGGGATGGTACCATAGCAAAAACAGTAGATTTTAAAATTGGCGAAATAGTTACACTTGAATGTAAGATTGAGTCACATAGAAACAAGAAAAATCCAACATTATTTTATCATAAAATATTATTAAAATGATAAGATCAACAACAATTATATATGAGGTGTTGAGAAAGCACGACATTTCTCCTCTAGCATACATGTTGTGTGATCTAATATACAAGTACACATCAGTTGATGGGTATTGTGATAAAACATTAACGGATCTAGCAGAAGAACTTAACTCGTCCTCCAGGACAATGAGTAGATATATGACAGAACTTTCAGAAAAAGGTACTGTTGAAAATATAGGGACAAAAGCACATCCAAAATTTAGAACTACTCCGCTGTGGTTTAATGTTGCTGTTGCAGATGGCAATCAAACAATATCTCTTGAATATCAAAAGGTATGCAGTGAAGTTATAACATATTTAAACGAGAGGTTTAAACATAAATACAACCCAAGAACATACGAGAAAAGATTTAAAAGCATTTTATCTAAAAAGTTTGATGGGGAATTGATCACAGGATCCCAAATGGTAGATGTGTTTGTTTGGTGTAAAGAGAATTGGAGTGAAAAGTATCAATCCTCTGTTACTCCTGAAGTAATTTTTGGAAACAAATTCGTAGAGAAGTACCTAATACAATATAAAGAGTGGGAGACAATGAATAAGGTCACCCCCAACAGAAAAAACATAGCAATAATATGAGTGATAATTTATCTAAACTGCAAGATCTTGGCATTGAAGTCAATGGAAATAGTAACTCTGAGCCACAGAAGACTAAATGTCCTAAGTGTTCTCACACAAGGAAAAAGAATAAGAATGAAAAATGCCTAAGAGTTTGGGTAGAGACAGGTACTTATTACTGCCATCACTGTGGAGAAAATGGATCTGTTGCAGAGTACGAGTCAGAATATGAATTGCCTGTTGTAAAATCATCTTCACTAAGCGATAAAGTTTTAAAGTTTTTCAAAGACAGAGGTATAAACAATAGCACAATAGAATATTTTGGAGTTACTGAAGGTGTAGAGTGGATGCCACAGGTTTCCGCTGAAAGACCTGTAATACAATTTAACTACATAAGAAAAGGCCGAAGAATTAATGTAAAATTTAGAGACTCACAGAAGAACTTTAAACTCAACAAAGGGTCTGAGATGATCATGTATGGTTTAGATCTTATTAAACCCGCTTCATGGTGTGTTATAACGGAAGGAGAGTTTGATGCAATGGCATTTTATGAGGCGGGTCTACAGCAAGGTAAACTTATGTTTGCTTGTTCTGTTCCAAACGGAGCATCTACAGGTAATCAAAACCTAACTTACTTAGATAATAGTATTGATGAGTTTGAAAATAAGGAGAAAATATACCTGGCTTTAGATAATGATGCACCAGGAATTAAATTAAGAGATGAATTATCGAGAAGGTTAGGGAAAGAAAGAGTATGGTTAGTAAATTTTCCCGAGGGATGTAAGGATGCCAATGATGTTTTACTTAATCATGGATCAGAAGTATTAGTTAAATGTATTGATGAAGCAAAACCCTTTCCACTAGAAGGTGTAAGTAAAGCATCAGATTCTCGATCAGAAATTCACAACTTATATAACTATGGTATGCCTAAAGGTGATACTATAGGATATCCAAAGTTTGATGAATTAATGTCCTGGAGGCCAAGCGAATTTACTCTTGTTACAGGAGTTCCTGGGCATGGTAAATCAAGTTTTGTTGATCAGGTTGCTATAGAACTCGCTAAGAAGGGATGGAAGTTTGGAATATTTTCTGCTGAAAAGCAGCCAATTAAAGTTCATGTTGCTGAACTTATTGAAAAGTATGCGGGTAAAAGATTTGGTAAAGGATCTGTAGATAATCTTCAGCCTGAAGAACTAGATCCCGCTATTGATTTCATAAACAATCATTTCTTTTTTATAAATCTTAAAGACAATGATCTTACAGTAGATGGAATATTAAACAAAGGGAAAGAGTTAGTTAAGAAGTTAGGAATTAATTGTTTGATAATTGATAATTGGGCATTCGTAGAACATAAGATAGAACGAGGAATGAACGAGCACCAATACACAGGAATGCAATTGTCAAAAATTAAAATATTTAAAGAGTCATATGATTGTGGTGTAGTGTTAGTGGCTCACCCACAAAAACTAAAAAAAGAAAATGGGAAGGTTGAGGTCGCTTCAGGTTACAGCGTAAGTGGCTCTTCCCACTTCTTTAATAAAGTAGACAATGGTATTACCGTTTATAGAGATTTTGAAAAAGAACTCGTTGAGGTTCACATATGGAAAGTCAGATGGAGATTTACAGGTAAGACAGGAATGCAAGAGTTCAAATATAATTTAACAACAACATGCTATACAGAGCATAACGAAGATCAATATGAGACATCGAATGGGCAATTCCCAAAGTTTAAAGGACAGTAATCAAAACCTTCATAAAATTGTTTGGGAAACAAATAAATGGGGCAGTAAGATAGGTGTACATAAAATTTTCGATAATGGTGAATTTTTGCGATTGGCTAATATAGATGAGATTGTACCAGGAAAAGAAGAATATTTTATCAGACCCAATGCACATGGAGAAGATTATTATTTAGTACATAAAGGTTTTCACAAAACCGCAGAATACAACGACATAAAAAGTTTTGTAAAAAACAAAATGGTATATGTCTACAAAGATTTTAATAAATATGGCAAACACTAACAGAAACAAAGGACACAATTACGAAAGACAATTAGTCAAAGACTTTAAAGAATTAGGATTTACGGATTGCGTTACCTCAAGGTATGGATCTAAAATGTTAGATGATCGTGGAATTGATCTAATGAACACAGGAGATTTTGTAGTCCAGGCAAAATGTTATAAAAGAAACCCACAGTACAAAAAGGTGTTAGCAGACATGGTTGTACAGCCAACAGATGTGCCAATTGTTTTTCATAAAGCACCAGGAGGTAAAGAGTATTGCATCTTGTATAAAGAAGACATGATGGAATTAATACAAATGCTAGTAAGTAATAAAATTATTAATACCCCATAAGATGCAAGAAATGCCTGTAAACTATAAGATTAGAATACCTAAGATAGATAAACTTCTAACAGATCACAATCATGCACACGTAGAAATTGTATCTGTTACAAACACAAAAGAAGAAGTAAAAAAACTCAAAGAGTTAGATGACTCTTTAATAAAAGAAATTGACCATATAAATGAAGTGGTTAATGAAGTCCTGCAATATTTGGAGGCGAGAGGTTGCGAAACCTCTGAATATATATAACAGTTTAATTATTTAATTATGAGCAATTCATTAGAATTACAAGGTCGTATCAAAAACATCTCTGATGCACAAACCATTCAAACTCAAAAAGGAGAGATTGAAAAAAGAGTATTAACAGTTGAATTAGGTGCTGATAGTCAGTATCCTGTAGACTATCCTGTTGAAGCAATTGGTGCCAAGGCAAACTTGTTTAGTGCTTACAAAAGCGGAGACGAAGTATTGGTTTCTATTAACCTTAGAAGTTACAGAGATCGTAACGGAGAGTTGAGGACTGCTAATGCTAACGCATGGAAAATTACTTATGCCGATGGAAACATTCCAAACGGAAAGTCTAATTCTCATGAGCAGAAGGTTGAAAACTTTGTTAATGGTAAACAAGATGGTCCTGATCTACCGTTTTAATAATGGATACTAGAGAAAAAATTGAGAGGGTTGGTGCTGAAATCATCAGCCTTCTCATCTCTAAAAACGCTGACTATGGTGATAGTGCTACATCACCTATTAAAGTTTTTGGAGAGGGCGATGCAGTAGTATCTTTATGTGCCAGGATAGATGATAAATTATCTAGAATAAAACAAAAAGGGCTATACGACAAGACTGAAGATACTGTTAAGGATCTTACAGGATATCTCATACTGTTATTGATTGCTTTAAAAGACCAAGAGCAGCCAACAGAGGATATGAAGAATAGAAACAAACCTTTTAGAGATCATTCAGGATGGTTTTCAAATCACACTTAAACTAAAAGATATGCCTGGAAAACATAACGTAATTGAAAGTGAAATATTTAATCACTTTAGAGAAGAAGAAGAAAGAATACAAAAAGCAATTTTACTATTAAAAAAAGATGGTTACATCGTTTATAAAAGGTCAACAAAAAGTCCAAGAATTTACGATACATTAGGTATAAGCAAACTCATAGTAAAAGTGTCTGACAAAATGACAAAGAGCCTATAATCAAAGTTATTAACATTAAAATTAGGGACCAAATCAGGGACCAAAAGAGAGATATTTCTACTTAGATTTGTCTCTTTTTTATGAGGTAGAAGTCTTGAATACCGATATGCTGATAAATTAACATCATGTTAAACATAGCGGCAAATATATACAATAACTTTGACCTAATGTTAATAACCTACCATCAGATTTTCGTGCTTTGTGCATAACTTTGAGGCTAACACCTTATAAACAGCATTTTATGTTTTAGGGACCAAATCAGGGACCATGGGACTATTAATTGGAAGCAGAAACGAAACTAATAAAGATGGAACTGTATTGTTGCATGTTCGTTTTAAAAATAAACTGCTAGATAAAAAAATATATACTTCAATAAAAGTGTATAAAAAATATTGGGATAAAAAAAACAAAAGGTTAAAACCTGATCATCCATATTTTGAACAAAAGAATAAACAAGTAAAAAAACTAACGGATGTTGTTCATGATCTTCACATGCAAAGTGCTATTGGAACTCTTACATTTGAAGAGGCTAAAACTAGATTAACCTATGGATCTTATGTAAATGACATTAATTCCTACCTAGATAATCATCTTAAGGATCAAATGAGAGATACCACTTTTAATGATTATAAGAACAAAGTAAGATCAGTTGCTTCTAATATTGGAATTAAGAACCTCACTTTTCAAGATGTATGTCAGAAACAGGTTTGGGTGAAACTTAAAAAAGTCCTGTTAGAAAGAGGCAGAAGTCCTGCTACATTTAATACTTATCATAGAGCAATAAAAGCAATTCATTCTCACGCTTTAAAAGATGAAATCACATTTAATGTTTTTCCTCACGTAAGAACAAATCCACAAAATAATTTCACTCCACAGTGGATTAAATCTCATGAATTAATTGATGTAATTAAAGACTTAAACCCCAATGATAAAAAATTTAATAAAGAAGTAATATCTATTTTGATTTATTTATTAATGTTTTCAATGAGAGGAATGTATGCTAAAGACCTTGAGAAGTTATCAATGAAGTCATTTGTAAACTCTACTTATGAAAATCATAATACATATTTATTTGCTGAAAAGAATATGGTATACAAACACTTTAGATCAAAGACTAATAAAATGGGCTTAGTGTATATGGGGCTAGATCCAATAAAGAAAATTATACGATTATTAAATAATATAACCAACACAAACAGTGACAGTCTTTTTCCAATAATGAGTGGTTCGGTAGATGATAGTGTTTGGAAAGTCAATCAAATGCAATTCAAGAAATTGACAGGTCATAGTTATAAGTCAGCAAGAAAAGCATTCAACACAACAGGATCCATTATTAGTATTCCAGATGCTGATATAAGAGAACTTATGTTTCAAACAGATAATACAATTTCAAAACATTATAAGGACACTCAGGCACCAATGATGTTAGCAAAGTATACAAAGTTTCATTCAGACATTTTAATTAAGTACAGGGTATCTGAAATGTTTGAAATGTTGAGGGATAAAGTAATTACATTGTAATTACCTATGTCTATTGTTTCCCATGACTTTTTCAATTCCCCTGGAGCCAAAGTATGCTCCTACAATCAAACTCAATACACCTGAGACTGATTCTAAGGGATAATCTAGGTACCAACCAACAATATAACTAACCGAAAAAAATACGAGTGTAATAGGTCTTACATTTTGACTCAACCATGATGTACTTGCCATATCTGAAGTCCACCTTTTTGTGACTTCTTGCATTTCAATCATGTCAATATCTAAAAGTTTTAGTGCTGTTTCTTTATCTTCAGGAGTTAATACTTTAGGATCTTCTTTCTCTATTAAATTTTTAACCAACCCCAATACACCTGCATCAGGCAATACATCTCCAACTATACCTAAAATAGATGGTACTTTTTTAAGTAAAAATTGACCAACTTTAGTATCCTTAAATTTCTTTTTTGGTTTACTCATATCTTTTTATTTTTTCTTACCTTCTAAATATCCTTTTTCGTATTGTAGTTCTTTTTCTATACCTACTATTCTGTCTTCTAATTCATTGATAACCTTTATCTTTTTATCTAACCTTTCGTGTACAGTTGTTAACTCTACTTGAAGAGCAGTAAATTGTGCGAAGATAGTTCCCGCTGTAAATATACCCGCCAATAAACCTATTACAATTGACCAATTATTAGCCAAAAATTTATTTAGGTTTATTTCACTCATCCCCTTCCCACCATTTAATGTGAATCATTATGAATATTATATAAATATTCAACTCATAGTTGTCTTCCTCATCATCAGGTGTGTAGAATGCCCAACCTAACATTGGACCAATCCTAAACCTTTCTGATATTGCTACAACGTAGCCTAAATTATCAAACATATTTTTCTTGTATTGATTTATATTCTTCTTTTGCATCAAAGCATGGACAACTTTTGCTAGACCAATTATTATGACCTGACACCTCTGACCCTGGATAACTAGCACAAAGAAAACCAATCAGATATTCTAAACTATCTTTTTGTGCTTCCGTCCTTGTATCTTTTGCAATCCATTTACCGTCTTCACCTCTTTCAGATTCTACTCCTCCTACATATGTAATACCGATACTGCTTTTGTTTTGATTCTTAACATGGGCACCTTGCTTTTCAATTGGTCGCCCCCGATTTATTGTACCATCTAATTGCACAACATAATGATACCCAATTCCTGACCAACCTCTTTTCTTGTGCCATTTATCAATGGTACTAACTGATATAGGTTTACCTTCCTGTGTCGCTGTGCAATGCACAATGATCTTGTCTATTTCTCTCATAATTAATCTATTATTGTGTTCCTCCAGGATTTTTTATTTCTCAGTTTAGATTTAGCCTGAGCAGCAGCCCACATTTTAGAAATGTTCATCTTGTGCATGCTTTGAGATCTACCTGAGTAAGTAAGTATTTTATCTTCACGTCTACCTCTTCCTCTCATATAATTAGTAATGAGTTTATTAAACTCTTGACCAGTAGTTATTTGATGTTGGTAAAGTTCATCATCTGTAAGAGTTCTCATGTCTCTTCCTATTTTCATAGGTCTGTTTTGAATTTTACCAGGATAAGCATTATACTTATCTAAAAACTGCCATCTAGCATCTTCACCTCTTAAGCCAAACCAATGAGTATAAGGGATTACTGTTTCACCTGGATAACTTTTAGCCTGTTCACCAAACACATCTACCTTTGGTTGACCTGCAATTTGACTAAGTCCTGCTGCATATAACAATGCATTTTTAGCATCTCCCGCACTGTATGAGTTTGCGTCAAGAATTTTAGTCGTTTGTCTAAATAAATTTAGGTTTTGCGGTAGTGGTCTTAAAACAGTTCCTCCAATAGATTTTATAGATGTTTTACCTATTCGCTGTAATGTTTTATTTAAACTAGAATCACTAACTGTATTAGGATCAAACTGAGACCCTCTACCATCTACTTGACCAAATATAGCCTCAGTTAATTCTTTTACAGATGTAAGTACAGATGAATCCATAATTAAGTTAGCAGAGTTTGCATAAGCAATAAGCAATCTATCTTGCATGTCATCAAACACCTCACCTTTTCCTCCTGTCATCTTGTGAGTTTCCATATAATTACCTATAATAGCCATTGGAATTGCTAAAGGAACTATGTTTCTATAATCCATAACTACACCACCAACTTTAAAAGAATATGGAGGTAGTGCAGCATTCTTCATATCGTTTCTAGTGTACATGTTAGAGTTGTTGTAACCTCCACCACTTACTTCAAAAAACGGTTCTTCATCATCATCTTCATATGCCTTAGCCGCAAGTGCTGCTAAACCTAAAAACGACATTGTACCAAAGTATGCTCTAGACATTTGTTCATCTCTCATTCTAGATCCTTTTTCACCTAAACCATCCTTAGCCATATATGCTCTTGCTAAACCTATACCAGGTGTAACATCGATCATATATTCACCAATTGAACCAATAATACTTGTAAAAGGTACAAATGATTTCATGGCAAGTTTTCCACCAAATCCTATACTTTGTGAATTGGATGCTTGTCGAATTTTCTCAGCGACCCAAGCAATAGGTTGAGCAAAACTTCCTGGTCTATTGTCTATAAACACCTGTGCATTACTTGCCAGGTTAGCGTCTGTAGCAATACCGTTTATTTCAGCCTCTTTCATGGCCTTCATGTATTCTTTAAACTCTTCAATGGTTCCATCGAAACCATCTTTTTCCTTCATTACTTCAAGTTCAGCATCTGATTTGTCAACAAAGTCCTCACTATATTTTAAAGCAAGTGCTTCGTGCATTAATTCTCTTGCTCTAACAACTTCTATATTACTAAAATCAGTATCAGGATCAGCCTCACGCATTCTGTTCATTAAGGTTTCCATTTCCTTTTGTGCGGTTCTACTAACTTCAGTTGCTAAGTATAAGTCTGATGCTCTCTTTCTTAATTGACTTTTAGGAACACCATCTTTTCTTAATTGATCTATCAGATAATTATAATATCTACCTTCATATCCAACTTTACTTATAAATCTATCAGTAGCATTTAGCATTCTACCCACATACTTATAGTAGTTGTAAGGATTTGCTTTACCACCTTTAAACTCTGTAGTTTCTAAAACATTGTACTGACCACCATCTGGTGTGCTTTCAGAGTTCTGGTATTTATCTACCCTGGCTCCATTTTTCCAGATATCCATAGCCATGTTATAACCTTGCTGCATACCTTTTTTATTTGTGCCAGAACCAATCTTTCTTATGAAATCAAAGTAACCGCCTGTAAATATTTTATCTATTCTAGACATTTCCATTAACGGTTGCAAAACAATGTTTGCACTACCTGATGTTACATTTAATACTTGCGTAGAAACACCTGATAAAAGTGCTGCGTATTGCAAACCAAAAAACGTGTCTTGCCATGTGTAAGAAGGTAATACCGAATCCATATATTTATACATAGATCTCATAGCAACATTAGCAAGTTCACTGTTAGCAGGAGCGTCTTTAATTATAGAGTGTAACTCTTCAATTTTTTTACGCTGTTCTGGTGATAGTGTTGTGCTTTCTAATTTTTGTTTACCTCCAAAAAGCCTATGAATAAAATTACCAAACTTACTCTTATTGTCCATGTCCTCATTAAACTTCTCCATGGCACGTTCAGTCCTGTCAATTAATGTAGCGGCTGTTTGTGCTGTCCAAGATCTTAATGCGGCAGATGCTTGTCCTGCTTCTGTAGCGTCTTTTGCTAAAACACGTTCTATTTTAGCCATTGTATCAATTACAGAATCTATCTCCGCACCTGATGCACCCTCCGATCTAAGTTTACTGACTTTTAATCCGTAATGATGTAATGCTGCTTGACGTGCTAACTGTACTCTTGCTAATTCTTTAACAGTGGTATTACTACCTAGTAAATCTTTTATTACTTGTTCGTTTTCAAAACCACCTCTAGAATTTATATCATCTAATACTAGTTCCATGGTTTGTTTCATATCCATGGTTTGGTAATAGTTGGGATTTTCGTTTACCCAATCATATACTTCCTGCTTTCCTTCATCGCTGTCCTTAGCATTTTCAATAGATCCTGTTTCAAATCCTCTTTGTCTAAAACCTTCAGACCCCATGAATTTATTAAGCAGCATTCTCGCTTGTTCAGTAGATAGTTCTTTACCATCTACTCTTTGAGAATATATCTTAATTGCGGGTATAAGTTTAGAAGGCACCATGCCTTGTCCACTTAATGTAGTAAGTAACTGTGTAAGTTGATCAGGTAGTTTTGCCTGATCTATTCTTCTGTGTTCGACTCCTGAAATCGATCCGCCATCATTTGGCGATACAGTTCCAGAGAAGCGGGATCTATCCCCTTCATCTTGTTGTCTTTGTGCATCGACACTTGGACTTCCTTGTTGGGGTTCGACTCTTGTGGCCTTTGATTGGAAGTATTCCTTTGTGCGTGTTTTGCTAGTTCCTTTAAATATGTCTTTTGATCCATTTTCTATATTATTTAAGATTCCGTTGTATTGATTATTGTGAGCAACGAATGTATCTACATAATGGTTGTAAAAGTACAAAACATTTTCGTTGTTTTCTAAATTTAATTTAGTTTCATGTGCATTATTACTCCAGTCACTAACTGCTTGCCTTACATTATCATCTGTAATATCCTCTTCGTTTTCAAAAACAAACTCTGGAACAAACTGATACTTAACACCTAAGACCTTATTTCCTTCTTCATTAGTTATAAAAGTATAACCAGAAATATCTGTTTTTACTGGTCCTAATTGAACACCTTCTTTGTCTAAATTTTCTCTAGCAAAAGTAGATGCTTCTTCAAAACTCATAGGAGTTCTAAATTGCATTTCAACAGCAGGCCGAGCGTTTGGACGTTTAGCCAATTCTCTCTCCATTGTTTCAGGATCCATTCTCTCATCAATAGGTAATACCTCTGACAAGAATACCGACTCTTGTTCATGTTTCTTTGCCGACTCAATAGCCCTCTTCAAAACAGGAGTCATATCTTGATCCGATTTTACAATCATCTCAGCATCAAAACTTCTTTCAGGATATATTAAATACTGTCCCTGTGTCTCGTTTACTTTTAATGATACCAGGTCACCCTCTCTTAAGTCGTTTTGAATAGACTGTCTTTCCTCTTCTATTATCTCTAAGTTATCTTTTGCTTCTAACTCAGGATCTGTATACTGATCTCTTTCTGTACTTAATCCTAAATAATATCTAGTGATATCATCTTTAGCAGCCTCTTCCCTAAAGTCAGATTTCTTAGCGGCAGTTCCTTTTGACCATCCTTTTTTTAACCAAAGATCCTTTTCTGCAAACCATAAGTATGCCTGTAGATCATCGGGATCCATATCTAGTTTTGCCGAAGCGTTTTTGATAACCTCTTCCGCTAATTGATAATCTGAAAAACCTCCTGCTTCAGCAGCATAAACTCTTTCATCTACACCTTGCTCTGCTCTCTCTGCAATTCTGTATCTATCAACATTACCATCATAAACCATTCGTCTTATTGTACGAGCAGCCCATAAATCAATAGTAGGATTTGTTGTTAAACCAACAACATTTTCATAAAAGTTATTTGTCTTTGATTGCTGAGTTTGTTGCAACCATATACCTGCTAATACCTTTGCAGCAGCAGGACTATTAATACCGTATAGTTTTGTAGGATTATCAGTTCTATATAAAGGATTAGCCTTTGGCCATAGATTTAATAACTTTCTTTTTGTTTCGTTAATGTCTTTGGGATCAGGCTTAATTCTTGATTCGCTATAAGCAGTTTTTCCTTGTTTTTTTAAAGCGTTTACTGCTCTTCCCTTATATTCGTTAAAGAATTGATTTAATTCCTCTTCGTTTTCAAACTGTTCTACTCTGTCAATAAACTCTTTATACTCTTCAAGGTACTTGTCATAAGCACCCTTTGAGTAAGCCTCTAATGCTTGAGTAGCATATTTGTAATTTTGCTGTACATCTGTCTGTCCTGAAGTTGCACCTAATAATCTACCAAAGAAATTAGTTCTACCTCCAAAGAGGTTTCTCATATTTAGATGTAAATCTTTATACCATCCTAAACCTTTAACTACTTCAGGTACATCCTTATTTGCTTCAAATTCATCTACAATTTTGTCACCAATCAGGTCTATTTTCTCTTCAATAGTCCCCTCAAAGTGTTCATTAACTCCGTTAACCAAAGCATAAGACTGACCAGATATTTTAACTTTTAGTTTACCTGATTTTGTTTTAGTGAATTGATATTTACCGTCCTTCATCACAGGAGTAAGTTGTGATAGTGTTGGATCGTTTTCTAATGTTTCTTTTAACGCATTGAATTCTTTTATTGCTTCACGCTCAGGGTTTTTATATCTCTGTGCGTCAATTGCGTCTACATCAATTGATTCTTTATTTGCATTAGGATCAATACTTGTAGCAGACATTATTTTCTCAGCACTTGAGTTTATAACAGCATCAATACTACTTGTTTTGATATCAAAATCTGCATCAGCAGGTAAGTTTAATGCTTGCTTAATTGCCTGTTTAACTTGATCAATTACTTTTTCAAACTGTGATTGTCTCTTAGGATCTTTAAATATTTTAGCACTTTTTTCGCCAATAGCCTGTACTAAAGCCTCGTTTAGTGCTCTATCGCCATAACCGTTAGCAACCGCTTCTTTATGAAACTTTGTACCCTTAATTAAAGCCATTGCTTTTTTATGAGCATCTGGATTTACCTCAGCCAACATGTCTTCCCATATATGAGCAAACTCATGTATAGGTGTATCAAGCGTAGCAAGTTTAGGGTTTATATAAATTTGATTTGTATTTCTGTCTCTAAACCCTTTGTTTTTTGCAGGATCTAATCCTCTTTTTTGGGCCTCTTCATTAAATACTTCTTGATCAAATTCTATTGTTGATCCTTTGAACACTCTTTGAAAATGGTTACCAATTTTTTCTATGTCTTGCATAGATTCATTAGTACTATTCTCCGATGTTGGAGATACAATATTATCTATAGCGTTTACAATAGATGTTTCTTCTTCTTTAGAAACAGTGGTTTCTTGTTCGTTAAAAACTCTAATTCCTTTTTGGCCTCTGTTGTATGCAGCAGCCAATCGCTTCATTCCATCTAAAACATTTCCTTCATTATCAATAACAGCAGGAGCATTTTTGTTCTTGCCATCATAAACCATGTCAGGATTTTCATCTACAAACTTTTTAAACTCTTTGTTTGTTTCGTATAATGTTTCAAGAGAAGTCCTTTTCATTTTAAAAGTTCTACCCTGGATGTTATCTAGTTTAGTTTTTAAATCAGAATCTGTGGCACTATCTCCTATGTTTTCTATTACAGAAACAACTTTGCCTCCGTCAACAATAGCACCTTGTTTAGGTATACCATTTTTAATTTCTGCTTTCTTTTCCTCTACAGTTGGTTCCGCAGATGTTTCTGCATCAGGCTGTGTAGGTGCATTCATTGAATTATAAACAACATCAGCCAATTCGGTGATCTCATTTATTTTAACCCCTGAGTCTTTTAATGGCTTAACTATAGTTTCATATACTTTAGCCTTCTCCAACATACCTTGGCCAGTTTCCTCAGTGAACTTAGGGTTCTTTTTGCTTAATTCTTTTTGTACAGATTTCTCAAAATTGGCATAATCTAAACCTGCTGTTGTCCATGCTTCCTTCTCTAGTTGAGATGAAGATATTCCTAGGTTTGGTGATGCCATTAAAGTCGTTGCTGTTGCAGTAAGAATTACCGTATTTGTAAACTCTTCTTTAGACATAAACTTATCTACACCATATACTGGGTTTGGAGAGTTTTGATCGTACTTGTATTTAGTATAATTTTCAAAGCCTCCTTGTACAAGTTCTTCTAACTCCTCACCTCCAACTTCTTTTAAATATGCTTTTCCTCCTGCTTTTATTGCTGCTTGTCTACTTCCTGAAGATGCTAAGGTTTTAACCGCTTCTTTTGTGGCTCTTTGTCTTACACCCATCATAGCACCAACACCTTTTCTTGCTAAAGGGTTATTAAATAAAGCACTAGTACCACCAGTAACAAGGGCTATACTTAATGCCATTGCTTCAGCGTCTTCTGGATCTACTCCAAGTTCTCTTGCTTCTTTATTTGTTTGATGATAAGATTTAAAGAATTGGTCACCCCCCATTATAGAACCTGCTACTAATGTACCTCCACCTGTGTAAGCCGCAGCAACAATCGCAGGAGCCATTTCACCTACAGTCTTTAATGTCATTGGTAATATATACATAGGATTGTCAGCCAAGTCTGCCCCTGCTACCTCATTAGGTACATATGCATATTGACCTAAAGATGTGTCTTTCCAATTATCTGATGAGAAAAAATGGGAGATTTTATCTGCTGTTACTTCCGCTTGTCTGTCATATACTTCATCTAGTTCGGCTAACTTTTCATTTGTTTCATCTGAAGCAAGTGAACTTCCTATAGCGTCTGCTAATAATAACCCTGGATTTAGTTTATCGCCATGCTTTGCAAAAAACTCATACAGACCACCTCCTAAGTTTCCTAAAGTTTCAACAACTGCTCCCACACCTACTGCAACAGAAGTATCAAGATAACCAGGCATAATTCCACCAACACCTGGACCCATAGCCCCACTTAATCTAGCAGTTTGCAGCATATCCCTTGCATCCTGAGAATACATATCTCCAAAATTGGCTTTTATATGATCATGATATTTAGATGCTACATCCTCATGGGATTTATACATCTTCATGAACTCTTCATCTTCACGCAGTTCAGGCATTATCTTAAAAAAGTCTTCATTTTTATCTACAAAATCATATAGATTCTTATCGTAGTTAGAAGCAATATATCTTAATGCATTAACTTTAAATTTAGTTCCTTGAAAATTTCTTGCTTGCTTTGTAAATTCATATGCAGACCTAGGATCTTCAAAAGGGTCTTCTCCTGGTTGGTATTTTTTATTAAACTCAGGATCAGTATGTCTTAACACCTGTCCGTATTGTATCAAATTCTTTTTTATACTTTCATCAGTTCCTTCTGGCAACAATCCAGGCTGTGCAATAACACCATCAACTTCCTGGTTATCGTACATCTGAGTCCCTTTGTCTATAGCACCTTGTATTTTACCCCACTTACCCTGAGCGTTATCAGGATTTGTTTGGGCATTTAATACATTTATAGAACCGTTGTTGTTTTCATATTCAGGAAACTGAACACCCTCTAACTCAGGAAATAAACCTTCAAATTTAGAATTCAACTCATCACCTTGTTCGTAACGACCTCTATTAAAAGTGTTACCCCAGGCTACAGCCTCTTGAAATTGATTTTGATTAAGGTCAGGTATAACACTTTGTATATCTTGTATTTCAAAACCAGACATACCTGTATTCCTGGACTTTCTCAATTTATCCGCAAGAATAATTAATTTATCTTCTTTTTCCTCTGTACTTAAATCTACAAAAGGATCAACTCCTAAGATATCTTCGTCTTCCATATTTTATCTTTCCTCGTTTAAATTGAATTCACCTGAAGAACCTGATACTTCATTTATAAAGTCCTGTACCTTCACTTCTGCTGTCTGAAGAGGACCAAATGTTCCATCTCCGTTATCTACTTTATATTCTAGTATACCGTACTTCTTAGAGAACCTATTTCCATAATATTCTCCGTCTCTTTTAAACTTAATATATTTTACTTTTTTATCAGTAACCACTGCACCATTTCTATCTGTTACACCCACACTTGTATGCCCATTTCTAGCAAAATGTAAATTAACTGGCTTAAGTGCTGCATCAATTTTTTTACTGTCATTACTTGCATTAGATATACTTTGACCTAAAGTAGCAGCATCAAAAGCAGGCTGTGCATTTGCTTGATCTTGAGCAGCATTTTGTCTTGATATAGCATCTGCTTGAGCCTCATCTGTAAGTCCAGTTATATTACTTTGTCTATTTACACTACCATCACCAGACATAACACCTGTACTTTTGTTGTAATAACTCCAGGCATCAAAGTATGATTGACTACCAAATGTATTTTTAGACATATTTTGAACTACTTGATTTGCAGTTCTGTCGTTGTATATTGTATACTGTGGGTCACCATTTGCATCCATCCCTTCAAAGTAAAGTGTTCTTTCTTCTGTATTAGGATCAATACTTAAATAAACTTTGTTTGGTCTAACATACGTTTCTGTGGGTTGTCCAGTTGCAAGATTTTCTGTGACTATTCGAGCCAACTTATAATCTGCTTTAGAAAATCCTGTGACATCCAACATTTGAGTATCTATACCATCACCATTTGTATCTACTTGAGCAAAAGGAACTGAATCTGTTCCTCCTGGCAATTGACTTAAATCTAAGTTTCTAACTTGATCTATATTTGTTACCATGTCATTTACAGTATTTGCTTTTAACTGTAATTCTTTGTTTGCTGCTGATCCTCTATTAGGATCTTGAGGTCTACTTCTAAACTGTGTATCTTCTGAATCTTGAATTGATCCTCCAGGAGCAAGTTTTTTCATTTCTGATAAAACAAACTCTTGCTCATAAACTTTTTTAGCATGTGGATCTAAATCTCCACCACCATTTAATTGATGTTTTTGATCAACAAAATTATCCATCAATGTAGAAGCAGAATCATCTATACCTCTATACAATTCAACCAATCCCATAGGAGGTAATTTTGTTGAATCAAACGCAGGAATATACATACGAGTAGCAGGATCATATTTATAACCTGTAACAAACTTTTGTCCATCTACTGTTTTAGTAAACTGCGAAAACTCTGAGTTTACATTATTTAATCCTCCTGTTTGCTCTACCTTTTGTACTATTTCTCCAAGTTTAGACTGAAAGTCTGTTCTAACAACACCGTCTTTAATATTGTCTATATTTCTTTTAAAACCTGTAAATGAGTTATCTAAATCATCTCTAGTAGTATTTAAACCACCTGTTTGAATTGCATCATCTAGACTTGCACCCAAAGCATTACGTTCGTAGTATTTATTACTAGGATCCTCTTTAAACTGGTCAGTTATTTCTTGAGCACCTGTTGTAATCTGTGCTTGTTTAGCAACATTGATACCTAGTTTAGCATTGGCCTCTGCAAGCGTAACTTGATATGCTTCTGAATAAGTACCCATAGTAGCCAACTTCGCTATATCTTCACCAACCTCAGCAGCCATTATATCAGAAAAATGTCCTGATACAATACCATCTCTAAGTGCTTGGGCTTGTTCAAACTTTTTATTCTTTGCCTCTGTGATTGCTCTAGCATTGTTTTGAACAGCCTGATTTAATTGTGCTGCTCCTGCATCAACAAAGCCTCCTCCAAAGAAAGGTGCTAAATTTACTTCTGTGTCTTGACCTAGTAAAGTCGGTGTATATTTTGCCATAATTATGTTTTATTGGAAGAACCCAGTATTACCTGCTGCTGTTCCTGCTGTTCCCATATTTGCTAAACCTGCACCCGCCTGGTTAATACCACCAAAAGTCATTTGTCTAGACATAGCATCATTGGCTAATGTCCCTTGAACTTTCATTTTGAACGGATCTAATTCATTTAATTTAAATGCTTGGTCTTTTGCTTGAGCCAGGTTAGTTAAAGATTCTCTGTATCCAGAAATTCTTTGTGATCTTTCTTGTGCACCTGCCATTCTGTTTTTTATTAATGCATCTTGCATTCCTGCACCCGCACTTGCACCAATTGCTAATTGATCTTCTAATGATCCTGAAGCCGCCTGTGCTCTAGCAACTGAATTTTGTGCATTAGTGAATAAAGCATTCTTCATGTCTTGTTGCTCTGATAACCTACCATCTTTTCGGTTACGCATCATCTCCATGTCTTGTGATATCTCTTTTGGTATTTTGTATTTAGGTCTTTGAGCCAGAAGATTTTCTAATCTTTTCTGTCTTTTTTTCTTACCAAATATACCAGAGGCCGCTTGAGCCAAACCACCTAGTGCTTGAATACCTCCTCCGATTAAACCTGCTGTAACTATTCCTGCCATGATTTTTCTTTTTTATTATATTCCTCTATTGTAATAGAGTATAGTTCATCCTGTATTTTTTCAATATCTTTTATGTTTGTTGGGTTTTTATGCACATTTATAAATAAGCATTCCTCTGTACAAACAATAAATCTTTTAGCACCCTTAATAGATTTAGCGTAACAAGGTGCAATATGTTCTACAGTTTCTTCATCTGTCGTAACAAATATTCTACCAGATAATAAAAACCAAAAATGATCAGTGTGATGTATCGCACTAACCACAAAGGATCCTTTTGGCATTCTCATTTTTCTCATATACAATTGATCTGAAAAATCATGTGTAATTTGAAACTCATCATTATTAACTAATGTTTTTCCATCTCCATATATTCCTTCTTGATCATTATTAGCAATCATTACATTTTGTAAATCTTCAAGTTTCTGTTTAAAATTACTTACACCAGAATTACCCTTTTTGCTGACTGCCTCCTCTTGAACCATTTGTTGTATGCCCTTTACTTGTTATATATCCTATATTAGAATGCTTAACTTCTAAATCTTGCTGTCTAAAAGTCATAAATACTTTTATGTACTGACCTCTTAGTTTAGTTCCCTTCATCAACCTATCTCCGTATGTAGAATTATCTCCTACGTTTGGATCATTTGTATCTCCAAAAATATCAGCATAAAACACGCTTTCTCTTTTGGTATAATCATCTTTCAAAAGATCACTATTCATTGTCCAATTATCTATTGTCTCAAATCTAGTAATCCTTGGTACAGCATTACCTTCAACAGCATGTGTCATAAACACTTTAGACTGTGATGGTTCAATGTTTTCTACATAGCAAACCTGTGTAGGAAATGCACCATTGTAAAAATAATTCTTATTATTGGAATCATCATGAATATATAACTTCCCTTTTACAAATGAAGCAAAGCCAGTTTTGTAAGTTGAAAAATATTCAGGGGTAAAAGAATATCTAGTAACCCATCTTTGTGCTGCTTGACTCCAAGCCATAGTTTGCTTTTTACCTGCTCGTACTTGTTCTACTATTTCTTCAACCTTCTTATAAATTTGAACATTTGTCTGCCATTGATAGTTACCTGTGTTACTGTTGGAGTAATCAAAAGACACTACAGGATTTGAACCATGATGATTAGTTAAAGTTAATTCAATACCTGAGTTACTATATCCATCATTCAAATCATCTTCTGCAAATATAATGGCATCAGCATATCCTATTTTTATATCTAAATCTGTTTTTGGTGTTATACCTTCACCTTCTTCTACTATTTTAAAAACAACTCCTCCTTTGTAGAAATCACCAACAGAAACACTGTCTGTAGTCACTTCTTTTCTAACTGCTCTTACTCTGAATTTATGATATTTACGTCTTCCAAAAGCCGCACCACCACCAGAGTTTGGGTTAAACGATATACTTACGCATGGAGTATTACTGGTTTGATTGCTTGATTCCTGGGAACTCCAATAGTTTTTTACAATAGCCCAACTATGATTCTTTCTTAATTGACTTCCTCCGTTGCTAATGATTACAGGATCTAAAACAGACATTAAATTATACAATGTTGCTAATTCCCAACTATGTGGTAAATACCAATCATCATATGTGACTCCGTCTACTGTTCTTGATATGTCTGAAGCAATCTTATGAGCAGAGGTCTCGTGCCCCGCTTGGTTAATTACTTGGTTTGTATTGTATGCTCCATCTGCTGAAGTAGCACCTGCAAAATAATCTTCATTAGTTTGCCATCCTCCTGGCTCTACATAAGTTGCTCTTACATTACTCCAATGTATATTTTGTGACTGTATATTTTGATAATCACTTTGTTGAATATTCTCTTCTGCTATAGTATGAGGAACACCTTCATGTATATCTACTATGTGAACAGTTTTACCTGATGTTGTAGGCACCTGATTGCTTATGTCAAAGACAATTTTTATTTCATCTCCAGGATTAAAACTTGTATCTATAGAAAAACTACTCATCTTTTATGGTTGATATGGTGAACCGCTTTGCGAAACAGTTCCAGTTATACTTACAGGTTCCGCAATACCTGTTTCGTTTGATATACCATCAAAAGCGTGGACTTTAAAACTTAAGTCTCTTGAACCAACACTTGTGTTTCTAGGTATTTGTATTTGTAAAGTATCAGATGATTGATTATTGTCAAAAGAAACATTTAGATATCTAGTGTTTAAAATCTCTAATCCTGAAGAAACAACGATCTCAATAGTTCCATTAGCCACACCTAACTGTGTACTCTTTATTGCGTCAATCTGTACAAATCCGCCTTGGTATGGCACCTCTGATGTTCTTAGTCTAAAACTTCCAATCCCTACATCAGAAGACGTTATTATTAACGACCTTACTTCTCCGTAATATGTTCCTCCTGCATCTATAGCAAATGCCCTGAAATAGTATGTTAGGTCTTGTATAAAAAGGCGTGCATTACTTTCAAACTCATAGACATATTCATCTTGAATCGGAACAGGTATATTTATTTGTTCTACACCTACATAGCCTATTTGTGGGGTCGTCTCTGAAGTAGACCAAACAAAACCATGTTGTTCTAGATCTGCTGAACCTGTTATAGTTGCTCTTCCTTCAAACTTTTTAGTAGTGTCATCAAATGGAACTGTGTATACTGTTGAAGGTTTTACGTTTTCTTGTCCTGTAGTGTTAGGAACACAAGATCCATAACTAGTTCCGAAATTAGATCTTAAGAAAGGTTTCACATAGTAAGTAGTACTAGGTGAAAGATCAGATGCTGTAGTATTAAAATCAACCGCATCCGAAGCGGCAGTTCCAACCACAATAAGTGTTACGTCTGAATCTCCAATTGCAGGATTACTATTTGTTTCTGAAATTACAAAACCAAAATCAACAGGAGTTTCTCTATTTAAAACGATTCCACTTCTAAAGGTTAATGATGTTGGTGCTACATTAGTATAAACTGGTAACGAAATCACTGCTCTTTTTAGTGGTCTAGATTCTATGATAATCGAATCAATATCTTCATCTATTCCTGAAATATTAATATTAGAATTTCCTGATAAATAACCAATTCTTTCTGAGCCTTCTGTAACTGGAGTGGCAGTTGTTGACACTCTATTAGAAGGTATAATAGTACAAACACCTTGAGAGCATTCTGTAAAGTTTATTGAATTTTCATCATCATTACCAAATTGCCAAAAAGTCCCAGTAGTTATGGGTATAACTATTGATCCTGAAGATACTGTAATTTCTTTTTCTTCAAAATTCTGTATAGTACTATCTACAGCACCAGTTATTCTTATTGGGGTATTACCATTTAAAGTTTCTCCAAAAACAAAATTAGTGTCATTAAAATATAATTTAGGATTTGATACGACTACTTCTCCTCCACCCAATTCTTTAATTCTTGCTAATTTAATTGTTATTTGTTCTACGTCACCCCCAACATTTGACACTGTTAAAGACCCTGAACCTGAAATATATTGGCCATCATTGTTTGGAGAATTAAAACCTCCAGACGTTGAATTGATGATAGTGATGTTTGTGTTCTCAGGCTCTTCTATTGCATCCGAAGGTATACTAAAACTAAATGGTGATTCAAATGTTATTTGGCCTACACCACTAGTTATTGTAACAGTTCCTGTTATATTCCATGGGCCAAGTATTGTATAGTTTACAATCTTATCTGTTGGCTCTTCACCTATATTTGTAATGTCAATAACTGGTGTGTCTGGGTAATAAGGATCTTCTTGTAAAACCGTAACTACCTCACCTGTACTAGGTAGAGATATAATGTATTCAGAATTATAATCATCATATGTGCCTATAACAAAATTCTTAATTGAATCATTTAAAATTACATTTGCCTTTGATTTAAAAAAGGTTTTCATTTTATTATCTCCAATTGCAGTCAACCCATTAGAATCATATCTAACAACTGTCTCATTTTTAACATCAAACCAAAATGCTGTACCTTCATTTACAACTATAGATTCAGGATGCATTGTACCATAAGATCCTTTTAATGTATTCATGGTTCCAATAACTCCAGAAGAAACTGCTAAAAACTGTCCTCCACTAGAGGTTTGTTGTAATTGCTGTTCTCCAAGATATATACCAGTTGTTTCATTTTCAGAAATAGCCAACAATACAGAACCTGTAGATTGAGTTTTGCTAGTTATTTTCAATGCTCTTAATGGTCCTGTAGCGTCATCTAACCTCTTCTCATCCAATGCACTAAACTTAGATAGTCCATTTATTTTACTTCCTGGAATTTTTGTTTCGCTAAATACAATCGCTGTAGTCTTCTTTTGACTACTAACCTCTGACGGTACTAAATTAGGTTTACCTGTAATTTGAGTCCAATTTAAAAAGTAATCATTACTTGGATTCATTGATTCAGCAGAATAAGGGAATTCATCAGTATAATCTACGTTCATAGTATGATTTCCATTAATATTTCTACCACCACTTCTTTTTCTTAATACACCTTCATAAATCATATGTATAGTAGACCCATCACTCCTACTTACCTCTTGGGATACAGATGACCCTAGATAATTTAAAATGTTTAATTGGGTTTGCCCACCATTACCTGACGGATCAACAACCCCTCTTCTAAATGAAAAATTATCCATATCTCCTTGAGCCGCTGCCATTACAACAGACCCAAAACTGCTTTCCCAAAATAATTCTTCTATATTATCATAAGTTCTAGTAACTGATGTAGCAGGATAAGTAACCTCCCAAGTTCTTCTATCCTCAGAAGCAACAAGAGTACCTTGCTTGTATTCTGTGAGGTATAGTTTAATTTCTGAGTTTATTAATATGGTTCCATTTGGAGGTGAAGCCCAAGTAGCAGTATACCTTTTATGTTCCTCATTCATTCCAGAGTTATCAGCAATCTTTGCATTTACAACCCATCTGTCATCTATAGTATGTCCTGTTGTACTTTCAAACTTTATAGTAACACCATTATCTAATGTTTGTGTGTTACCTGTTATACTTACTTCACCACTATAACCTACGTTTGTAGTATACTGAGTTCTTGTTCTTTTTCTCCATCTGAATTTATCAGGAGTTCCCGTAGAAGATATTTTAATGTCATATCTAAGATCTAGATTATGACTTCCATTATTTACACCTGTATTACATTCCAAATCATTTTCACCATCCCCATAAAATACAGGAAAATCAATATATTTTATCTCTCCTTTAAGTTCATGATCCTGACCACTGTCTGTAGAAGAGTGCCCCTGGAAAAAATAACTTTCTAAAGCACTCGTGTCGGCTATAAGTTTTCTTAGATAAACATCTCCAATTAATTCTTCAGTTGTATTTGAAAAAGATGCGTTACCGCTAGAGTCTCTTAATATCCTTCCATTAAATGCTTCATAATAAAACTCATTAGGCTGTATTTTATGTGGACTATATATTTCATAAACAACAGCATAATCTTTATTTGATAATGCACTAGTATTTAAATACTGTTCATCATTTAAATCATAAAGGTTAGTTGTGACATACCTTCCTGACTGTCCTGTTACTGCTGCTTCAATTACACCATCATTCGTGATTAACTTAACTCTATCCCCCTCTTGATATGTATATCCTTGCTTATATGATGTTAGGTCACCCAAACCAATTGCACATCCTTCAAAATCAGCCCTAAACGAAACATGTTCTGCATCAGAAAATGTTCCATTTGGAGTATCTGATATTGCTTTTCTATCGTTCTCGTCATTTACAGGATAATTTTTTTCTACATTTACAGTGAAATTCCCTGTAGATGCAGTTGTATAATATCTCACCTTATCAGATAGATTTGATATTGTAAAGTCTTTAGTTAAATTTTTAGTTCTAACTATAGCATAATATTCAGCCCAATCTGGTATTTTACTTGCTAAAGATGGATTTAAATTAAACCTAATAGATGAATTATATGTTGACAAATCAACACCTCTTTCAGGTGTTATAACTTTTAAACTATCGTCTGTTAATACACCTCCTGTTCTGCCTGCAAAATCAAAAAAAGCAATACCTATTTGGTATGCTGATGAGTGTGCAAAACCTACCTTTCCACCTCTATCTCTATCATATTGATTAAAACTATCAGTAAAAGATTGTGTTAACAAGTCTAAAGAAATGTCTTCTGAAGTGATTTGTTCAGGGTTTAATCTTCCTTCTTTTATATTACCTAAAAACAATCTGTTTCGTGCAATACTTAATGCTTCTGCTTCATACGGAACTGCATCTGATAGTTTTATAGAGTTGACATCATCAACAGCAAAACCCAAAACATCATTATAAAAATCAGCAGTTATTACTCCAGACTGACTTTTAGTTTGATCAGCAAATTCTGTTTCATGAGTTTTACTATCAAATTCTTTCCATATAAAATATGATGTATCAGAATCAAATTTAACTGCGTATTGTACTTTATGTACATCTTGATATATACCAGTTTCATCGGCCTCAAATTGAGGAAAATCCACTTTGATTTTTTTTGATGTTTTATGATTATCATCATCCATATCCTGGTTAGGATAATGATATGATGTAGGCGAAAAAACACTTGTCTCTCCATCTTTATAAACATACCTATAGGCAAAAGTATGTGCCCTAGATTTTAAAAAGGATGTATCTCTCGTATCGTCCTCCTGAACTGTAATCTTAAGAGGCAACATTGGAGGTTTACGAATAAGAGTGACTATTGATTTTTTTATTGGTAGATTATATGGATCAGCGTCATATTGGCTGTTATTGGCTGCAATACCTCTCTCTACATTTATTCTAAATGGCTCTTTACCATCTATACCTGTCCAATACAATATATCATCTATATATGCTATTCCAGTAATTGGCTTTTCTGGATCAAAACCTAACCTGTAGGATGCCTCCATATTACTATCTGCAAGTACTTTATAAATATTATCCTCCTTGGGTTTATAACAATAAATACTAGACGCTTTATACCTTGTCGATGGATTTTCATCAACTAAAAAATAAAATATATTATTAGTAGTAGGATCCTCATAAGTTCCTATACATTTCGTAGATCTTGACAAGTCTTGTGAGTTAGGGATATTTCTTGTCCCATTTACATTAGATATTGAACCTGCTTTACCTTCAGATGAAGAGACTACCCTTACATTAAGAGCATCTAAATTATCTTGACCAGTATGGGCAAAAAAAGAATCATCGGCATTAATTCCCGCTATAAATGTTTTTTTTGAGTTTTCCATTATTAAGATTTAACAGCCGCATTCGTATGAGATCTTAGGGACTTAAGAATATCATCCATTGATAACTTATAGTTTCTACTTCTATATCTTTTATGTGCTTGTATCCATTCTTCTTTAGCCATGATTTTAGCATTCATGGGTGTTGTTCGACTTTGTTCTGCAACTCTCCACAAGATATACCTCTCTATCGTTTCAGCCGCATATGCAGGAACCGCAGTTGGTACATCTTTAAAAGCCATGTTTGTCGATATATAATCTATAACGATATGCTTCACTAAGTGTAGAGAAGGATCTAACATTATAACACCTCTTTCTGGTATAACCATAAAAGAATTTTTATAACTAGGTTTATGTCCAAAATGCCTACCTACATGTTCACCTTTATCATTTGAATGACTATCGTTATTATCGTGTATTAAGCCTTGATCCGTTTCAACATCAGGATAAGGTATCTGATTACCACTTGAGTCTCTGTTAACTAATCTGTTAAAAGAATCTTTTTCTATAAGTTTTTTAATGTATTGACCGTTTGACCAACCAACTCTAACATAATCAACATAATCACGAGGAAGAGAAATTTCATTGTTTTGATTAACAGCCAACTTTACAGATTTAATAGTGTATGGTGAATCATAACCTATTTCTCTCACAGCCTTTAAACCATAATGCAAATACTGCATATAATAATGTATAGGCTTCTGAGTTGTTAATAAGGCAGAACGAATTATTTCGTCTATTTTATATACTCTCATATTTGATTATTTGTATCTGATGCTTTGTCTACCACTTTAGGTAATGCACCAATTAATGTTAAAACCTCTTTTACTACCGATTCTTCCATTTCAATTGGAATCTGCAAGTAATCATATTCTCCTATTACAGTTGGATCTACAATTAATAATTTAACTTTTAATCGTTTTTTTTCTGGATCTATGCCAAATAAAGGATAACGTACCCAGATCATTTTGCCTTCTACCCAGTAAAATGGTTGGTATTCCATCTGCGAAAGACCTTCTAGTTTTCCAATTTGATGTTGTTGCCCTGATTCAATAGGAATTAATTCCTCTGAACCTTGTTCATCAGTTATAGACCATATCCCCATATTTCTAGGAAGGGATATTGGCATAACTGGTAGTTTTAAATACCAATCTCTTACAAACTTTTCTGAACCTTCTACAGGATATCTCTCAACTATGTAAGTAGTTATTAAAGTATGAGGAGGGTAATCTGAATCTAAAGGCATGTTTACTGACAAATGCTCAGTTTTTAATAACCTATTAATAACCTGACTAACAAGTAACGCTATGTCTTCTCTAGATATTTCTTTCTCATCATTTGTACTACCACCTGTTGAAAGCCTTAAGATTTGATCTATTATTTTTCCTTTTGTTATCATAGCCCTGTTTGATTTTTAACCTCTGCATATTGATATACATTCATATCCTCTATATGTATACCTAGAGAAACTAAGGCTTTGTTTATAATATCATTTATACAGTCTTCTGGCCATTCTAGATCAAAACTAGGCCCTAAAATATAAGAAGTTCCTGGACTTATTACAGTTCCATCTGGAAGTGTTAACGTACTTGAAGCAGTGTATGTAGCAGTAATTGAACCACCATTGTGTACAACCTTTCTACCATCCACTACATAACTAAACTTAGGCTTACGAGGCCTGGTTAAATACATAATATACCCTTCATGTTTAGTCTCAGGAAATAACTGAATTTTAGTTCCAGAATCTCCTAGTATTCCAACAGGAGAGGTAGTTGAAGGAGTTGCTACTTGAGAAATTAATCTATCCGCTAGTTGATCTTCACTCACTATTTTTACAGGGTTCTGAGTCTTTACAGATTGGTTTTCTCTGTATACTTCTATAACACCTGTTGCCTCATCTACTACACTTTTAATTACTGGTGTACTATTAATTGATCCTGAAACATATAAACCTAATAAATGTAAATATTCTGGATTCGCAGGACCTATACCACTCATGAAATTACCTAAGTCTAAAACACCATCATTCTGTGTTTCAAACTGTCTTCTCATTTTAAAATATCTTAAATCATCAGATATTTTTTGTGTTTGACCATAAGCAATTGGAGGCACTGGTCTGCCTGGCTGATATTGTTTAGGGTTACTGTATAACTCCATAAACTTAGACATTTGACCCCTATCTAAAGCGGCATCAATGTCACTATGCGAAACATACCCTGTAGTCTCCTTATTTAGGATAAAGACTATATAATCATGAATCTCCTTTATTGTCATCTTTTTCTACATTTGTAGAAGTTTGATCAACAATTTCTCCTGTCATTACATCAATTTGGCAATCTCCATAACTTTCTTTTAATTCTTCAGATAATTTTTTCATCTCTTCGCTTACATCTGTAAACTCTACTTTTAAGTCCGAAACTCTTTTATCTAAATCTCCTTGCATTAATTGTGTATCTCCAAGAGCAATTTTAATATCAATCTGCTTCTTGTTTAATTCTTGAATTTGTTCTAGGTGTTTTTTGCTTACTTTTTTCATTTTAAATAATTTAATTGTTACTTATTGTTTGCTGTACAAATAAAAGGAATTCCTCTGGGTAAGTAATTATAATTTATACTTGGTTGTTGAATTAAGAAAGTGTTTTACTGTTTAGGTTGACAGTAGATGTTTGAAACCTCAAAACTTGTTGGTGTCTTACCATTATTATACATGGTAAAGTAAACATACATTCCTGCCGAGCCATTAATAATTATAGAACTTTCACCACCCTTTTCTATCTCTGTATAAAGTTGCCATTCTTTTGGTGTAGTTGGATTATCATTTGGATCACCTTTTGGATCTATATAAATTCTAAGAGTGCCTAACTCGCTTTTTGCAACGTCTATCAGCATTTGATCAAAGGTGTTATCCAAAAATTTAAGTCTAAAGTAGTTGTGTTGATACTTGTCAAACGCTGTTAAGGATTCAGAAGCACCTGATAGTTTTGATGTTGACGTACCAAGACCATCCACAAAGGATCTCATATTGTAATTAATCAAATCAATATACTCAGCAGGTGATGCATCGTGATCATAACTATACCATTGACTAAAACGGTCTACTTTAGCACCAGTATCTCCAGGATAATGTTCGCTATCTGTGTTAGTCACATCATAAGAAATAACACTTCCATTGAGTTTACCACCATTTATTAGATCTTGGAGTGATATTGCACCTGGAATATCTACAATAGCATTATAGTTATCTTCTGACTTCTCTTTAGATAACCCTGATAAACTTATGTTCCCTTCTGATGGTACTGCCATTATTCTGATATTTCATTCCATGGTAATGGGGTTTCTACAAATTTCTCCGCTTCTTCTAGTTCTATTTGTTCATCTAAAATCAGAATTGCTGTGTTTCTTTCATCGTCCTGGTTTACCCAGTTTTGAACCTCACCTTTATCTATATCTGTAAACTGCTTGAAATCTTCTGTTGGAAACTCTAGGTCTCTTGTAAAACCAATAGATTTTATTGTGCCACTTGGTGATTTTGCAATCCATCTGTAGTCTACTCTTGTGATTACATTATACAAAGTAACGTCACCATCTACGAATTTTTTATTAGTATATAATCTTACAATTTCTATGCTATAGTTATTTGCCATTACACTTACACATTTTAGATTTTAATTCATTTATTTGCTCTTGCTGTTCTTTAACTGCACCAATTAATACTGACACTAAGTGCTCGTAATCAACTGTCTTATAGGTCTTTGTAGAACCTTCCTCTAATCTTTCCTGCTCTCGTACAACTTCTGGTACAATTTCTTCTACCTCTTGTGCTATAAGTCCTATGTTGGTTCTTCCTTTACGGTCACCCTCTTTCCATTGGTAACTTACAGGATGTAATGACATCACTTTTTCTAAGTTGTTTTCTAAAGGCTTTATATTGGTTTTTAATCTTCTATCTGAAAAATCCCAAAATCCAACAATATCTGAGGCCATATGTAAAACACCTTTAGAGTTTACTTGTCCTCTTGTAGTACCTCCAGTCATAAACTGTATTGGATGACTTGACATTGTACCAATCTTACCTGCTCCATGGCCAGTATGTGCATACATTGTAGTAATGATTCCATCACTAACTGACTTAACATCTAGTCTAGCGTGAGAAGATCCTGCAACATTTACTCTACCATTCCAACCTCCATCATTAGATACACTTCCTGTTGAATTACCAAACTCATTATAACTATTACTAAAGGTTTTAGATCCTGAAAGAGTTTCATTAGCACTTTTTACAGAATAATTACTTGGAGTAAAGTTTTCTTGAGTCCAATAATCAAATGGCCCTTTTATAACACCTTCTGTTCCCTCTTGCCTTGAGTATCTTGGCACTCCCCAGAAAGGTCGAATATCTACAGTATTATAATAAGTCTGCCCATTACCATGATTACCAATCCAATAATTTGCCCAACCTGTATGCCCTGCAAAAGTACCTGATGTTTGGTAAAAAGTTCCTTCATCAGATCCATATCCAACTTCTGCTAATCCGTTTGCTTTATCTACAGTAGAACTATTGACTGCTGCTTGTTTCACATATCCTGCATCAGCGTGATTACCCCAGTCATAAGCAGTTTTCCAATTTGCTGCTGTTCCATAAGACGTAGTAGTAATATTGTATTTAGTCCAGAATCCATCACCCATTGCAGACCTTGTATCTCCATTAGAAACACATAGTAGTTGATGTCCTAGACCTGCAATATCCTCGCCCTGTGTGTTGTTTGAATGAGTCCACGCTAGTCCATATAAATTACCTAAAGTCGTTCCATCATCCGCCGTTTTATAAGCAGCACCCATACTCCAAACATGCTGATATCTTGTTGATGAGTAAAGTCCAAATACACCACGACCATAATTATTAGCGACTAATGCTACTTGTGTACCCATTGTAAGAGTAGATCCGATTGTATCTGCTGCATTACTTCTAAGATACTTGGAGTCTGTTTGAGCAGTTATATCAAAACTTTTTATATATCCTGCACTTGCGTGGTTACCCCAACCATGTGCAGCATCCCAATTAGTATTGGTTACATTTTGTAGTAGCCTATCTTTAGTTAAAAAAGTTGTACCGTTTAATTGTAGAACCCCTGAACCATTCATACCAAAGTCAGCAGAACCCCAGGTACTTAAACCATGATTTGGTGCACCATGTGAAGCAGCACCCCATCCACTAGGGCCTCCAATATGAACTCTATTATATAAATGTATGTATTCTCCTGTTTGTGATCCTTTTGCAGTACCTCTAATACCACCAATTTTTAAGTTTTCAGTAGAGGCTGTTCCTGTTAATATTCCACTAAATGAGTCTGCTGCATCTGATCTTAATAAAGATGCACCATTAATACCGTCCACTTTTTCAGAGTCTGCTGCTTTTGCAGTCTTGCCTAAGTATTGAGAATTTGACCATGATTGTGTGGCTACTCTATTTCCATCATCGTATAAATCATTACTATATCTTACAGGCCATTTAGAGTTAACTTCGTTCGTTCTACCAGTTGCTGCTTCTTCAGCATTTCTTGGTTTATAAACATCACCATTACCTGCTGTATATGCTTCATATTCTATATCAGCACCTGCGTTTCTTCCCTCTGGTGTATGTAATCTATATTGAGCACCTCCACCTCTAAGCCACACCATAATACCACCAGTAACTGGTAAAACTATACCACCTAGCATATTAGAATATGTTTCATGAAATTCAACAACTCTTATTGATTTATGATTTCCACCCCATGCAGTATCACCTGACCATTCAAAAGTAAATGTCAATCCTCCTTTGTGTGATGCTGTATACCATGTATCAGGTGCTTTCCAACTATATCTTCTTGAAACAGAATATCTTTGATAAGCATACGAACCTCTTCCTTGTATTCTTACAGGGTAATATGTATCTGCATTTCCATCAACTTGAATATCTACATAAGCAGTGTTAATGTGACTTTCTACGTCAATGTCTGCAAATAGTTTATCAGATTCATCTTCAGTATAATACCTATCGTCATGGTTGTGAGATGGTAATGTTTTAATATACCCTGCATTAGCATGGTCACCCCAACCATGGGCAGTATTCCAGTTTCCTGAGTTTCCTCCTGATGCAGTAACTGTTCCTCCAACAGTTAGACTATTAGTAATGTTAACGTTAGTATTCCCATCACCTACAGACATTAACTCTACAGCACCACTTCTTCCAGGTGCATCACTATAAAATCTTGTTCCATTATAACCTGTAGCACCACCAATCTTAACACCTGTATGATAACCAATAACTAAGTCTGGATAAGGATGTGACCATGAACCTCCCTCTTGGTAAATTCCATAATTTATCACTCCGTTACCTGAATCACCACCTTCTCCTGTAAATCTTAAAGCCTTATATCTTTTATCTTCATTTTCTTTGATATAACCCATTGCTGCTATCTGAGCAGTGGTTAATTGGGTATTAGTATCTGTAGTTGAATATCCTTCATCTGCGTGGTTACCCCAACCATGAGCAGTAACTCCATTAGCAACGTCTGTTGTAGAAAAATGACCTGAATCATGTACAAATCTCCAATCTTTCCATGTTCCACTGTTTTTACCTCTAACAGATATTTCACCTGTTCTGAAATTACTAAATATTTGTGAAACCCAACTTGAATTATATGCTGCTACAAAAAGACCTCCATCAGCATAACCTGCATCAGATGATCCGTTTGTATAACCAGTCATATTACTGGTTGCACTATTTATTGCAATAGCATTACCACTATTTCTTGATGTAAACGTACTGCCTGCAAAATTATATGTAGTATCTGTTGTAACATAACCTGCATCGGCATGGTTACCCCATCCATGTGCAGTAACTCCCTTTGTTACATCTGCCTTAGCAAAGTCCCCAGAGTTCCATACTTCTTTCCAAGAAGTCCATGTACTATTATTTTTAGTTCTAAGCCACATACGGTCATCATATGTGTCGTATCCAATTTGTTTTTGATATCCTGTATTAGAATTATACAGTTTAATATGGTTAACATACATCCAATTACTTACCGATGAGGGTTTTGTAACAAACGCTGATGAGGTGTAAAACCCTGTCTTATCTAAGCCATCAAGATCCGTAGTAACTGAATCATTTGTTCCGTTTGCGTTTCCATGAAGTACATCTGTAGAGTCTATGCCATCAAGTTTTTCTGAATCTGCTGCTTTCGCAGTATTCCCTAGATAATCGCCATCAGCGTGATCTCCCCAACCGTAGGCTGTGGCCCATTGTGATGACTTTCCATGAGATTTTGTAAAAATTTCTCCATCAACATGAAGACCATTTGATATATCCCATCTAGTATTCCCTTGATCCCAAATAAATTGAGCAGAGGCACTTGTCCCTCTTAGAACAGTTATACCACCAAGATTACTACTAGCAGCACTTCCTCCTTTATTAAGTTCTATATTCTTATCTTCTACCTGTAGGGTAGCAGTATTTAATGTAGTTGTCGTTCCATTAACAATAAGGTTACCACCAACAGTAACATCAGATGTACTTATCAATGTTGAGGATGTTAACCCTAAATGTCTTTTACTTGGTGATGTTGTAGCCATATTATTTCTTTTTTCCTTTTAAACGCTTTCTTGGTATTTTAAATTTTATTTTAGAGTCTAAAGACGCATCGTGCAAACTTCCATACATTACTGAGCCTTTTCCTTTATAACCTAAGTTATAAGGTGATCTATCAGGATGACCTATTGCTTGTATCTTAACTACTAATTGAGTTCCCTTTGCAGTAAATATATGTGCTTGATCAGTAGTTCTGTCGTAAGTTTCCCAGGTCACCCCATTATCTGGAGATACAAAGACAGTTAATGAGCAGCCTTCTGGAACATAATAATTTTGCAAACCACCTAAAAAAACCATATCTATATTACCACTATTTGGTAATGTATAAGTCCCAAATGAAACATTCCAGTCACCAATCAATTGCTGAGGTTTATCTTCTTTAGGCCAAATTAAAAATCTATGACCGTCTGCTCCATAACCTCCTTGTATCCAATATTGTGATCCGTTGGCTGAAGACATTAAAACCATTCCATGTCCATAGTCACTTCTATAAGACCTACCTCTACCACCTGTAGTGGTGTCCTCAGTCATATCGTTATACCTTCTAAATCCTGGTGACTTTGAATTGGTTTTGTCTATCCAACCACCTAGCATATTCCACCCTCTATCAGAATGTGTTCTTATGTATTCTGGATACTCTGGATCTTTATCCATAGGTGTTCCAGATGTTTTCTGGTATTTATTACCAAATCTAAATAAGTTATCAAACTGAACATTATCTGCATTGTTTACATAAACTTGTTTTAATATAGTTGGCTTTGTTCCTGTCATACATGGTGTAACATCTATTTTAACTATTCTACTACTACCACCAATCCACATTATATTAGGTGCACCATTAGGATCTTCCACAAACAAACCCATTTCATATCCATCATCTCCTACACCTGCATCCCCTAAATCACACCATACAAGTTCTGGACTTGCTGTTGATGCTTTTTCGATCATCATAAAGTTTGCATTGTAGTATGAACAGTAAAACACTCTGTCATTTACCTCATCATAAAACAAAGTAAATCTATATCCGTTTCTATCGTCATTTGCAGTTCCTGACTTACCATTTGTCTCCCAAGTAAGTATTTGTTCTACACCTGTTTTTACATTTCTCCTAGGGTATTTTTGATAATGCCTTGCATCATACTCACCTACATAGAACCACTCTCCTGCACAAACTAAACCACTTGTATAATAAAGACCTGCTGAAGAAATATTCATACCTCCTTCATTTATAAATCTTTGTGGGTTTGCGTGAGTCGGTCTAGGATCTTTAACAAATGTTGTACCTCCGTTTAGACAACCACTATAATCAAATGTTGTGTAGCCATCAACATTATACGTCATCATCACACCCTTTTTATTTACCTTATCTATGGCAATAGATTGCATATGGTTATATGTGCTACCTGTGTCTCTCCATATAAAATTTGAATCATAAAACAACCTTGTCATTGTACCATCGTTGTTTAATCTTCTTACAGCCATACCATCACCCCAACCTGCTGTAAATAATAGGTCACCGTCAATTTCATAAGAGTTTGGAAAACCAATTTGTCTATCTCCACCATCGTAATCACCAGAACCACTATTGACTAAAGCATTACTGTAACCACCTTTAAATAAAGGTAGAACAGCATATTGGCCTCCGTATTCATTCATACCTGCTCCAACTATACTCTTGATCTTAGATCTTGATAACTCGTCTGATTTAAACATTATTTAGTTCTTCTATTTTATTTTCTGCCTCTACAATTGAGGATTTTAATAATTTAACTAGATTATCATCTAGTGGTTCTCTTTCTAATTCTAACTCTAGGTCTTTTTGTCTTTGTGACAACAACCAGTTCCAATATGATAAATTATCTCCTTTCATTATGACTCTGTTATTTCAACCCAAAACTGATGAAACTTATTATTGCTAGTAGGCTTCATATAACTTGTGTTAGTTCCAGAATAAATTAATGATGCACTTGATCTTAATAAACTCGCTTGAGTATCATGTTCATGATGGTACACATTGTATACACCTACAAATCTTTTCTTACTTGATGGTGCATCCCATTGAATGTATTTTGCATTATTAAGGTCTACTACACTTAGATTAGTAGGCTCTAGTTCACCAACACTAAAGTCTTGTGATGTAGTTGCAACGTCAGAATAAACCCCTTGTTTAACTGCGTAAACTCTGTACTCAATTTTTCCACCTTCATCAAAAGAATTATCTATTACAGACATTTCTTCTGCAAAGTCATCAGGAGGAATGACAGATATTAATCCAAAGTCACTTCCTACTACAGAACTAAATACTAAATATTGATCGATGTTACCAGTTCCAGATGCAGTAATAACAACCTCTATTGTGTCACCAACTATTTGTGATAATATTTTTGGTGATTCAGGTTTAGATCTTGTGAGATATCCTCTTGTTGAGTGGTCACCCCAACCATAGGCTGTTTGCCAGTTTGCAATTCTTGTGCTGTCTACATAGTGCGTACTTCCGCCACTTGGGTATAATTTTCCAGGAAAGTCTGTATCACCATCATTTTGGAATCTCCATTCTTTTCTAGCACCCCATCCTCCAGACATATTATCTGGAAATGCAAATACTTTTAGACCACCTTCAGCACCAATAAATACAGTCTCTTCTGCATTATTAATATTGGCATTTAATGTGCTTGACGTATCACCACCTGCTATAATTACAGCATCATCATGACCAATAGTTATTCCTCCGTTTGCTGTAGTTCTTTTAAGTATTACTTGACCATCTACCTGTAATATATCTCCAGTATCAGGAGTAAAGTTAATTACACCTGCAATGCTATTGTCTCTTGCACGAACACTTTCTAGATCTGATGTCTCTGAATATGACGTTAGATATCCACCATCTGCATGGTTACCCCATCCGTAGGCAGTATTCCAATTGTCTGATGATCCATCTGTTATAGAAATAGTTCCAACTTGTAAATGACCGTCAACAACTTTACTTGCAGCGTATTTTACAATTCTAACACCTTTATAACTACCATCAACAGCATTAGAATCTCTTTGTCCAATCTGCATCATTTGAGCATTGGCAGTAGTTCTACTTGGTAAGTAATGAGTAAATGTTTGTGTCCAATCATCACCACTAGATCCACCTTGGAAAGTCCACATATTTGTAGCATTTCTAAACCAAGTATGACCTCCATGATCTTTTACGTCTATAGAATATGTTGATTCTGCTTGAATAGTTTCATGACCATGAGTAGGTAGAGATGTAAGATATCCACCGTCAGCATGATTACCCCAACCGTAGGCTGTATCCCAATTAGCAACAGATGGGTTTGCTGTATCTATTACTTTTTCATTAGTTGATTCTTGTTCTGTAACACCTTCAAGACTTGTTACCTGGCTTATTTCCCATCCAGATGTTAAATTCATTGCACCATGGTAAAACCCTGGGTGAGCAATTACATCTACCGTAACATGACCATATTTAAATTTATCACCTACCTCTCCTAAAATTAAATAATCTTCATCTGCTGAGGATGAGAACGCATACTTTAATTCCTTAGCACTCTCTCCATGCTTTTTAATTCTTTTATTATACCATCCACTTGTCCAGTCATGTCCTGATACAGTATAAATTGTATGTGCATCTGATGTGTACTCATATAAGGTCACCCTCATTACAAGCATAGACCAGTTCGATTTACTATGAAATCCTGGTAATTTAATTTTTATTGCACCTGTAGAATCACCACTATCTGACCAGTGTAAAACACAATTAGCAGAGGTGTTATCTATAACAACTGGATTGTCTACATTTCCACCATTAAAAACGGTGTCGGTGTCTGTTTTGACATAACCTGCATCGGCATGGTTACCCCAACTGTATGCTGTTTGACCTTGTTCAACATCACTAATTGTAAAACTATCTGTTGTATGAACTTGTGCCCACTTATCTTGCCAATTACTGCTTTGTTTACTTCTTATGTAAAGTTTATTATGGTGAAAGTCATGGTAAGACTGTACTGCCCAACCTGAAGAATCCCAAAACTTAGTAGTTAGTAAACCATCTGATGCACCTTCAGGATCATCTGTAGCCTCGCTAACATCCCAAATATGAATTCCTGACTGAGTTATTGTATCTGCATTTGCTTTAAGTCTTGGGTTTAATTTTAAATACCTGCCATCATGATTGTGACTAGGTAGTGCAGTTAAGTAATCCTCGTCTGCGTGATTACCCCAACCATGTGCAGTAACTCCGTTAGCGACATCATCACTTGAAAACTCATTAGATGTCCATACTTTCTTCCAGGGATGCCAAGCCTCACCACCTTGATGGAGTCTTAAATGCATACCTCCTGCTGAGGTGTCTCCAAAAAATAACTGTGCTCGTCTACCTGAAGATGCTGCACTTTTCAGAGTCATTACAATACTATGGTTTGCGTGTGGTCCTTGCGTATAGTTTGTTTGACTGTCTACTCTATTATCATCTACATCGTCTAGTGAGGTAAAAAGAGCATTTGTGTGACCAGTTGTTATTATACTAGGTTTATTAAGTATAAAAGCATCGCTTGTCGTAGTTGCTTCAGTCCAATCTGATTGTACGTTTTTTTCTGCATCTGTTGGTGCGTGAGTTCCTGTAGAGAAGGTATACGCAGCATCCCATTCAGTAGGTTTATAACCATCAGCCTCAATACCACCTGTGATACGAATATTACCACCAATATTAACTCTTTCAAGATAGTCTGCTTGTGTAACATTGATACCAACATTACCACTGTCGTCTATTCCAAAAACCTCAGTTCCTTTTGAATTCCAAGTTGTGTCTTGTGGAAACCTTGTTCCTTTTAATGTTCTAATTACAAAAGCATTTTGACCTGGTGTGCCAACTCCTCCTCTATCATCTGCACCAACAATCCAGGATAAATCACCTCCGTTGTCATGAAATTCAATTGCTCTATCTAATATTGTAGTAGCATTACCATAGGTTCTTGGAATTGTTTTTATGTATCCTGCATCAGCATGGTTAGACCATCCATGGGCTGTAACTCCGTTAGCAACGTCTGTTTCGGAAAAGTCTTTTGCAGTCCATAACTTGTAGTTATCTGTTTCATCACCATGTCTCCAATACAAAGAATTATCATTACTTATAGCGAACAATGTTCCTTGTGTTGAGGTAGTATTTTTAAACTTAATAGAAGCAGCATTAGAGTCATGCTTTCTTTCAAGTATTAATCCTTTATTAAAAGTGTCGTGATTTATTGTTAACCCAACTGCTGTTGCACTGGTTATAGTTCCGCCAGATAGTTTTAAATATCTAGCATCATGGTTGTGATCTGAGGTTGAATATCCTGCATCAGCATGGTTACCCCAACCGTAGGCAGCATCCCATTGTGTCGAAGAACCTCCATCACTTTTTGAGATTACACCATCTACTGTTAAATCCCCTGCTACTTCTAACGAGTGAATGAATTCTATTGCCATGTCTTAATTTTTTTTAGACAGCAGCCGACAAAATGTTTACTTTTATTTCTCCTACTGCTTGATCTTTTGCAAAATCTATTGAAACTGTGTCTTTATCTTTTACAGTTACATCTGCGTAAATTAACTTACCACCTTTATATAACTGAACAATAACATTTTCTGTGTTTAATCCATGTGAAACAGCAAAACTATTGGATGCTGCTTCTTTTGGCATTAGGGAAGAGTATGCTTTGTTTTTTACTGTATCTAGTGCAATAGAAACATCTCCAAGATTAGTCATTGTACCAGAACCAGTCACATCACCAGTTAAGGTAATTGTTGGATCTGCTGTTAATTTAAAGTCTAGAGTTTGATCGGATGATTCATAAGTTACAGATAAGCCTGTTTCTGTATTTCCAGTAACCATCTCACCTACAGCAGTCTTAGCATCAGCAGCATCGAAAGGATTAAGTTGCGATGTTAATGCAATTGTTCCTGAAGCATCTGGTAGATTTATTGTTTGATCCTTTGTAGGTTCTTCAATAGATAAAGTTGTTTCAAACTCATCTGCTGTTGCTCCCTCAAAGACAAAAGCGTTTTGAACATTTACCTGTGTTTGGTTAACTGTTACAGTAGAACCTTCAACACTAAGGTTTCCTTTAATTACAGCATTACCTCCAATTGAAAGATTTCCTTTGTTAGATGTAATGTCTGCCTCTGTTGTAACTGAATTAAATGTTACATCGCTAGTTGTTGCTACTGCTTGTCCAATAGATATTTGACCTGTTGCACTTATAGTAACACCAGTACCTTCGCTTATATAAGCCTGTACATCAGCATCTGCGTATTGCGTGATAGTGGTTGCAATTTCACCATCAGTAATAGTAATACCTGTACCTTGTGAAAAGTGTGCTCTTACCTCAGTAGCACTTGGCCCTGTGTAAGTAAATTTACCTGTATCTTTATCATAAGACAAACTACCATCACCACCTGTATCAGATACCTCAAACATCGCTCTTACCTCAGCCTCAGTCAAGGTCTCTCCTAGAGTTACCCAAGCAGAGCCATCGTAGAATCTAAACTTGCTAGTTGTTGTAATAAATACAGCCTGTCCTGCGACTGGTTGAGTTCCTGTGTCTTCGACTGCGTTAAGTTCTTTAAACGCATCAGTTGTGATGTTGTCTATTACGACATTTTTTACTTGATTCTGATTGAGATCAAGATGATGTAAAAAGTCTATTGCCATGATGTATTAATTTATATAAACCTTACCAGAGGTTAATGTGTTAAATGTTATTTTTATAATGTTCAAATTTACGTATTCTACCGCCCCATACACAATATTTTCATAGTCATCAACAAGTGTAACTGTTGGCTTTTTATTTAAACTATGAATGACATCCCATTGATAAAGAGGTGTAGGGAATTTTTTTTCGTATGTTGCAAATGGATTATATATTGGTTTGTTTGTTATTTGATCCCAATCTACAGAAGGAATATAATCCCTAATATCAACTGGTAGTATTTCTTCAGAAGTATGATCTCTTGGAACATTACTTCTAATAACATCCATCATATCTCTTAATATCTCTGTCGTGTCTTGACCTGTTTGTCTCTCAGACAATCTATCTTCAAAATGCTGAAAACTTGTTATAATGTATTCGTAATCTTTACTGTATCTAGCATAAAGAGTATCATTGTAATTTACATAAGTGTCCATTAAATTTCTTACAACATCTATATATGATAAGAGTTCTGCTCGTGTTGGTGCTTTAAATACATCTGTTGTTAAAGTATTATTTAATTTTACACTTACCGAAAACCAATCAAACTCTATATGTTGGTGTTCACACACAACATCTATATATGTGGTATAAGTAGAATCCTGGTATTTACCCTCTTGATCTCTTAAATCAAAGGTCCTGTCTTCCTCAGAGAAGCCATTAGAGACCTTTTTATCAATATCGAGTCCTACACCATTAGAAGATTCAAAAGTTCGTGTAACGCTATTTAAATCGTAGTTTGTTACCGTATAATCTTCAGTAGTGTCTCTAACTTTTACACTAGGAGTAAACTCATCTATTAAATTTATGCACCTTAAAGTTTTATAATCAAAACTAAAATCAATTTGTTTTATATTAGTAGTTAAAGTTTCTGAAACTTCACCTACTTTTAAAATATATTCTATTTTGTATAAACCTTCACTAGGATTTCCGTCAGATGAAGAAAGTGGCAATATATATTCCCATTTACTTTCAGGCGGTTTTGTAGGAACACTACTAAAGACAATAGTCATGTCTGGGACATTCATGTCTGGTTCCCTTATAATTCCGTTAGGTTTTGTGACTCGTATAAACACATAGCCAGTTTGATTTTCACCCTCTACTGTAGCAATAGAACTATCTGTCACTACCATTTTTGGTACGGAAGTGATGTCAAATTTTAACAGAAATCTTGCAGATACCTCTATAGTATCATCTTTATATGTGCTCATATTTTACGAAAAAAAAAGTCGGCCTCAGTATTAATTTACTTTGGCCGACTTCAAAACAAACCAACAACAAATTATTTAAGCAATTTTACGATTTCTTCGTAAACTAATTCCCCATTTTTGTTACTCAAAACAAAGTTGGTGAACCCCTGTAAATAACTTGATTTAGATGATCTAGGTACTTGCACTATAGTCTCACCTGTGGAGACCCATGAAAAAGTACTATTACCTTTATCGAACTTTATAAGTTTTTTGTCAATAGCAGACTTACAGGTTGCCTGAATAGACTTGTTTTTATCCTTACTTAATGTGATGAATTTTTGTGGATCCTTTTCAGCCATAATTTCTAACTCATCTCTTAGTATAGAAATATCTCTTTTTTCATCCTTATTTAAAGCAGCAATAAATACTCTTACTTCAGCAGCAGATAGTTCAGCAGCGACATTCATAGCGTCCCTTCTTAAAGTTCTTTGTTTTCTGCTATCAGCGGCCTCTTTCGTAGGCTCTACTAATTTAAATAAAGGAACAATGCTTGTGTCCCTATCAGGATTAGAAGCATTATAGTTAGACAACATTAAATATTGAAATATTTCTCTATCTCCTGTTCTATTACCTCTTAAGGGCATTAAACCCTTTTCCTGCTTCGTAAACTGTATGGTATTAAATGACGGTTTTCCTCCAACACCTATTGATGCTATAGATGCAATATCTACATAATCATCTAACTCTTTGTCGTAAACTCTGTCTACTTGAGGAACCATGTGAACAGATGGCATTACCACTTTACCAGGGTTTTGCTTATCGGCTTTCACATTTAAATATTGAAAAACCTTTACCTCATTTCTTTTTAGTTGAGGCGGTGTTTTTACGTTGTTGTACTCTTTAGTTTTAATCATAATTGTTGGGTTTTAAAAAAAAGAAGGGAGGGGTTACCTCCCCTCTTCTTAAGGTTATTTATTACTAAAATCCTGTAACAAGTGCACAGTGTTCTTTTCCTAAAACTTCTAGACCCATAATAGCCTGGTAGTTTACGTCAAGAATTGAATCAGCACTAGTTGGAGTTGGAGCAAGTCCACCTGTCAAAGTTTCTCTGAAAGAGAAGTTGTTTCCATCTCCTTCTAAGTAACGTACTTGTAGGTAATCTTGTGATCCACCACCACCTGCGGTTTTAACTTGTCCAGTTGGTACAAGGTAAATCTCACCAGATCCTGTTACTGTAGAACCTAGTTCATTGTGATCTAAGATTGATAATTGCTTTTTGTTCCAAGTTCTTCCGTAAAGGCTAAACTTGTCAACACCTAAGTCAATGTTCTTTCCATCTACTGAGAATCTAGCACCAGTTAAACCAGTTGCATTCAACCCATTCAATGCATTGTCAATAGCAATGTTAGCAGAAGTACCTAACCACATCCAGTAGTCTTTTGGTGCTCTTGCTTTGTTCAATGCAGCAGTTAAGGTTGATAATGTTGCTAATACATCAGTAGCATGATCGTAAGGAGATCCAGAATTTAAAATACCACCATTCTTAAGTTCTTGCTTAAGACCGTTAGTAGTTTGTACTGCATTTCCACCAATTGACATATCACCTACAGACGCTCCTGCGTAGAAGTCACCTGATCCTTGACCAAACATCAATGCATTAGAGATATCACCTCTAAAACGCTGTAATGCTTCGTAAGTACCTTTGTACATGAAGTAAGGCTTACCTTTATACTCAACAGTAATTTTAGACGCTTTAGCAACATCAGAAATTCTGTATTTGTTTTTAAAGATTTGCACTCGGTTAGACTGCTTAGTAAGACCATATTTGATTGGGTCTGGAGAACCAGATCCTTCACCTTGTGCATTCGAGAATACAACAAGTTTTGATCCTGCACCGTAATCAGCAGCAACTCCTGCACCATCTACTGGTGTAAAGTCGATATCACCGTTAGATGCAATTCCTTTGATCAAATATACTTGACCAGAAGCACCCATCATAAGGTCACCAACTCTTGCATTACCAATAGCCGTAGTTTCAATACCTGCTTGTGAGCCTGTACCAGATCCTGCTGTTTTTACCTCAATTGCATTATCCTTATACAACGCTTCATTTACAAATGCGTGGTATACTGGTTGGCTAGTAGGCTTTAATTTACCTAATGCCTGCATTACGTCAAGGAATCCTTCCTCTTCGTTTTGTACGTCTAAGACGCTTGATAAGATCTCTCTTCCTTGCACGAATGAGTGCTGTAGGAATGATAAAGAACTTATATAACTAGAATTTTCCATTTTTTACTTTTTAATATTATTTAACGAATTATTTTAACATCCGAGTCACCTCTACTCAGTGCACCAAATAAACCCTCTAATGGGCTAGATGGTGTTTTATATTGCTGTGTGCTTTTAGTAGGTTTAGTAGGGTTTTTCAAATCCGAAACAACCTTTTCTTGTCCTAATTCTTGCCCATGTGCAATAAGGGATGAGTCATAAACTTCAGGGTCTGAAGCGTAAGCCAATACTCTATACCATTTATCAAAATCAACTTGCCCTTGATCATCCTTAAATAGTGCAAAAAACTTATTATTGTCAACCGTCATGGCTTGCAATTCTTCAGGATTTTCCACTTCATAAGAGAATTTCTCATCATTATAACCAATTAAAATACGTTTGTTTTCTAAAACGTCTTTAGTAAAGTCATTAGAATTAACGGATTCTGCCCATTTTTCCATCTGTTCAGTATTGTCTACAGTTTCATTGTCTTCAGTTTCTTTGATTTCAGGTTCAGTAAAGTTTTTTTGTTCGTCAACAAACTTATCTCTTAGTTTAGTCGCATCTGCTTTCAGAAGTTCCTTACCAAGTTCTACCTCCTCCATATCATACTTATCCTCGTCCAAAGAATACTTGTTAACTATGTCTCTAGTATACAAACGCTCAATTGCTTTTGCAGATAAAGTTGGGTTTGCCTGTTCTAATTCACGTCTCATGATTTTTTCGTCAGACATTTCCCCATAGTTAACTGAAGTTGCTTCTAAATAAGGAGTAAGCGATCCAGTTTTATTGTAATATTCGACTGCATTTTTAATGTAGTCATCTTTATATTGAGTACTAGACGAATCTCTCATCCTTTTATACTCTTCAAAAAAGTCCTCTAAATTATCTACTTTACCATCTGTTAAGTCTTTTGATATATTATCTAATTCATCAAATAACTCAGCAGTGTCTTGTAGATTGCTTTTTGTTGTTTCTTCTTGAGCCGCAGGTTCTTCTTCTGCTTTTGGCTCATCAATTACCTCTGTTTCTTCAACAGGAGTATCTTCTACTTCTGTTTCCTCTACGTTTTCTGTTTCTGTACTCTCTGTTTCAGTTTCCTCTACAGGAACCTCTACAGGTTGAGCCTCACCATTGTCGTCAATAACTTTGACTTCTGATAAATCGAATTGTTCTTCCATAATAATAATTTGTTTTGTTGTTTGTTAATTATTGTTGTTGAGGCATTCCTCCAGGAACTGGTGCTTCTTCTGGTTGCTCCTGCATACCCGCCATAAAAGCCTCTTTTGTTGGTAAATTGTCCATTAAACTTCTTTCGCTTGAACCTTGTTCTCTCATACCTGCCAACTCTAATTCAAACTGATATTTCTCTTTTTGCAGTTGAGACTGTAGTTCTGCTTTTAATTTTTCCATTTGCATTTTACCCTGCAACTCCATTTGTAATGTTTGTTGCTTAGATTGTTCAGCAGATTGAGCAGACTGCATTTGTATTTGTCCGTTTTGCTCTTGCTGCTGCATGGCTTGCTGTTGGGCTTCTTCTCGCTTCTTTTTGATACGATATGCTAATACTTGTTGTGCCTGCTTTAAATTAGTTATTTGCTCAATAAATACAGCATCCTCAAAATCGACTTGTCCTTGTGCAACACTAGCCTGTAGTATTTGCATAAGTCTTGCTTTTTGCTCTTCTGTAGGCCTGTCTTCTATTTTTACACCAAACTCGTGCTTAGAGACAGTCTTTGTCATTTTAAAGAAATCCATTGTGTTCTTGCCCAGGGATCTAATATAACCCTCTATAGGTTTTTTCTTAACAGAATCCTGTAATCTAACTATAACCGCTGATGCAAGTTTTTCTAACAACCTTCTTTCACCTTGCTCTATATGTGCCAATGCATTATTAGTGGCTTGGGCTGCTAACTTAGCAGTAGTTGTTAATGATCTTGCGTCTGGTGTAGAACCATCTGTAAATTCATTTAAACCTGTTATCTGCCTGATCATTTCAATGTTATTTTGAATAACCTGATAATAAGTCATAGCGTCTCTACCTAATCCATTCTCCAATTCTTCAATTGGCTTATAATTAGTTGGCTTACCACCTATATCATTTTTTCTGTAAACAAGGGTACCTGTTTTATTGAATAAATCAATAACATCCATCGGTTTCATTTGTTGACCACCTGCTCCTAATGGAATATCCTCAAGAGCACCGAGTTCGATCATAATCCCTTTAGGTCTCGCTTGATTAATTGTATTTTGAAGCCTATACCAGGAAATTTGTATTTGATCAGCAATAGGCAGTAATTGTTCCATTATACCTAATGGCTTCATGCTGTGAAAATCTGGAGCATACAAATGATAGGATAAATCTGTATCCATCAAGTTTGATTTTACTCTTTTCATATCAGAACATAAACCATAGTCAAAACAATAATCAGAATCAACTATCCATGATATTTTATAAACCGTTTTGTATGATGATCTAATAAATTTATTTTTTTTCTTGTTATAACTATTATAACCTGCCCTTCCAAATCTTTTATTTCCTCTTCTGTCTGTTCTAGACTCGTGAACCATTTGGTCCACAGAGAAAAACTCTATATCTAAGACTAATATTTTTCTGTCATCATAATGCTTAAAGTGTTTTTTGTTGCTTGGGAACATTTTTGTATCCCCTTGCCTTCCAGAAAACCTATCTGCAATATCCTGATATTCTTTTTCATCAAACTGGCTACCTGCTCTTTGTTTTAGATCAGAAATAGACATCTCTGTAATTTCACCTACATGTATTTTGTCAGTAAAATCTCTTTTATTACAATGCGATATTAATAATTTACCAGGATCAACAACTCTTATTTTTACAGCACCGTTACTATCGATATATTCTTTATATCCTGCAACACCAAAATCAAATAAATACTCGTTTATTTGTTTACGCTTTTCCTCCATATCGTTTGTATGAAAGATGAGGTCAATCCCTTGTTCCATTTCAATGGAGGCATTGTGCTTATATGTATAAGCCATGTGCATTTCTAATTCTTCATCATTTAAAGGTTCTTTTGGTTGAGCCTTTAAAGCACTGAATTCTTCTACACCAGGCATGGATTTAGAAGCCATATTTCTAAGATCCATTTTTGCTTTTGTAGTCTTATAATATGTTTCTATATCTGACTGAGCCAATGAATCTATAGGTGTGGCTGTAATATTGTATTCTGTTTTGCTTAGTTTACCTAATGCAATACGTCTAAATTTTGGGACTATTGGTAGAACAGTCCAATCAATAGCAAACCAACTTTCATTATCTGCTTCATCAACATTTAATAATGATTTATATTTATTAATATTTTGATTTCCTTGTGCGTAGTCTTTTACCTTTGCATAGGTGCCTCTGTTATTATGAAATGATTGGGTGCCATGTTGAGTATAATCTGACCACGCTGCTTTAGCGTATGACAAACACCAATCCTTTCCCTTTTGTACTGGGTCAACATTATGGTTTGGATAGTTTGCTTTTTCTGTGTGTTTTATCATCCTACCTTAAACTTTTTAAACATATTTTTTGCTTCTACTAAATTTCCTTTTCTTAGGTAATTTTTCAAAAGTATATTTTTGTCTGCTATTAAAGTATATCCTGCTGCCATTGCCGCATCAAACTTTGTTGTTTTACTTATATCAAACTCTAACCAGTCTTTTAATAATTCTGGATAACACACTTTATCTATATTGTTTTCTATATAGTCTTCAGTTACTTCTGCAATTTGCTGATGTGTTTTCACAGATCCACTCATCCCAGGTTTTGCATTACCAGGTAAAAACATTAAAAAGGCAGAATATCCTCTATCTTCAAAATAATTTTTTATACCTATCTTATTATCTTCAAATAAAAGATCACAAGAATAGTAATGACAGCACTTCAACACATCTTCGTAAAATTGTCTTGCGGTACTTGGTCGGTAAATATATTCAACTATAAATGAACTGTCATAAAAATTTGATACTGAGTTGTGCTTCTTGTATACATAGAAGGCACCGTTAGATCTTCTTTGGTCTACAGTACTGTCATGATCATAAGGATCACAGCCCATAGTAAACTCTCCCTTTTTAGTAGGAAAATAATTTTTACCCCTTTTTATTACATTATTAGCGTCCTTAAAGTCGTCAAATAAATACGAAACTTTAAACCTACCGTTAGACATTGGTTTAAACTCTACATGTCCTGTTTCCTTGTCTCCTACCCATTCGAAATTTCCTTTAGTGTACAAGTTATCTTTCCAAGATATACGATCTATTTGATCATTTAATTTCATGGCATTAAACAGTGACCTTTCCCCATCTATTCTAAAAGCCTCTTCAATAGTAAACGGATTCCTCCGAATAATACTAGACAAAGCACGATCATCATTGACAAGATTTGCACGTTCAGCCAGATAATACTCCTTAGCACGTTCTTCATCTGCATAACCATATTTGTCAAAGTATAAGGTCTTAAATGAGGGAGTAAAGAATCGAAATAATCCACTGGGAGTTCTACCATGTACGTTTCTATCTTCCTGGTTACTGTTGTCCCAAAGTCTTTTAAACGACTCACCACCAGATTCCATTTCCTCAACAGTGGTTGTGTAAAGTAGTTTTCCAATATACTCACCATCCAGTTCTGAACAGAAACGTACAACATTATGCCTTTCCCAGACATCCACTTCCATAGTTTTCCCAACCTCGTCACCAAGGTATCTGTGTAATTTTGTTCCATCATATCCATATTTTTCTGAACTCTTCCAATCTATTTGGCTTTCAAGTTCTGGTTTACCTAAATCTTCTAATGATTTTTTTCCTCTTTTTGTTGTTCTATAAAATCTTAACTCTGATGTTGGAGTTACCCCTTTAGATTGGTCATAAACTGGTCTAAAGAAATCTGGTAGTTTTTTAAACGGTCCTACAATAGATTTAGCAAAAACATTGTTTTTAGCATCACTTGCAGTTTTAGATTGTATTCCACCATTTTTATTTTTTGACCTTGATATAAGATCAAACATAAACACTCCTGCTCTAACTGTTTTTCCCTGCCTACGCTTAGTTAACTCAATCATTCCAAGAGAGTTAGGATCATCAATTGTGGCTTGTAAAAAATAAAAATAATCCTGGTCTACCTTTCTAAAACTTGGATATCCTATATCTATTTTCCACCAATTTAAAAACAAATAGTGCATACCTGTAAGGTATTCTGGCTTTCCATTATTCATAAACCATGCCCCATTTAACCTTCTATCCCACTCTTGAGATCTAAAGTTTTCTAACTCTACATCAAAAAAATCTTTATCTTCTGATTGTCTAATTAACTCTTCTTTTCTCTTATAGTCATAACTTTCAGGGAGTGTAGTCCTGACCCATATTTGATCTTCTTTTTTTGAAGAACTTGTTATTATAGGCCTTTTCTCTAAATCACCTGTAATTACGTTTCTAACTTTACCTTTTGGAGGTATCTCAAATTCTACTCCTTGTATGTTTACTTTCATAAATTAGCAATGAATTCTGGAGTTAATCTTTTATCTGATTTTATTGTCTTTAACAATTCTTGATCTTCACCATAAAGTTTCATGTAATAAGAATCCAACCTATCATTTATAGTGTTTAAGTCGTCCATTATTTTAGACTTTATTTGTAAGGCTTGTAATATATCTTTATCTCTTTCCCCTTCAACAGGACTTAATAATTTTTTTTGATATTCAAAAAATGTTTGCTCATTAGAAACAATCATTGACCATATTCTATTGTTTTGTTTTCTTAAAAACTCATCCACCATTTCTATAACCTTAGTGGATTTGAAAAAAAACATATCATGTAATATCTCATTGTCTTTTACAAGATCATATCCAGATAAAACAGCGGACTGCTCCTTTCTTATTTTAAGATCTGGAAACTGCTCTTTCATTGGTGTGTTTTGATCATACATATAAAGAACATATGCAATCATTTGGTCTTCAGCGGTTTGGAAACTGCTAAACATTTTCATTTTAGGAAACTTTTTTTTCAATGACCCTTTAACCTTAAATGGATTAAATATCATCTTTTTAAAGTCTTCTGTGTTGAAGATTTCAGTTAAAGACATGTTGTTGATTTTTGGTAAAAATAAAATATAATGTTCTGGGTATTATTAAAATTCAGGATTGGCTTTTACAACAGTAGATCGAGTAATGAATTATTAGGCTCCTAATGACGACTTCTTTTATATTTACCCTTTAATTTATTGTTATGGCACTATATCAGAGTAAGAGCGTTACGCTCAATAAAATCATGAAGTTAGAGCGAACAGCAAAAAAATGTAAAATTTGGTAACCCCATGATGACAATGCAAGACTTAAAATTATACCTCATTAACGCAGGGACGTTTACAATCTCTATGACACAAATCGATACCGTACTTAAAATATCATTACTTGTTATTTCAATCGGATACACCGCACAGCGTTGGTATTACCTGAGACAAGAAAATAAAAATAAAGACAATGGATAAAATTGCAAAACTTAGGCTGAAAGCAAAACTTGCTGAAGATTCGGGTGACCACCAAAAAGCATATAATATAAGAAAGAAAATTAAAGGACTTATTGCTAAGGCAGAATATAAAAAAGCCAAAGGTCCTTCTGGATTAAGTAAAATTATCAAGAAAGTAAAAACTAAAGGTGCAGAACTTGTAAATAAAGTAAATTTTAATTCTGATGATGATGATGCCCCTAAAGAGAAAAAAGTAAAGAAAGTAAAGAAAAGAAAGAAGGAAAAAAAACCTAAAACTACTACGACTACTTCTTCTACATCTACTAGTGTTTCTGGTACATATGGTTTAGCATATGGCAAAGACGGTAAAAAAGGAGTTGGATCAGTAACTTATAATGGTAAGACATATAAACCAGGTGATCAAGGCTATGAAACTGCAAAAGGAGTGTTTATGGAAACCATTGAGCGAAAAGAAGCAGCAGAAGCAAGAATGCAAGAATTAAAAAAGAAAAAAAGAAATAAGTAATGGCAGCAAAAAGAGACTATAAAGACGAATATAAAAAGTTTCAGTCTTCTCCTGCTATGATAAAATATAGAGCACTTCTAAACAAGTACAATCGTAAGAGAGGTACATACGGAAATGGTGATGGTTTAGATGCATCTCATAAAGATGGTAAAATAGTTGGTTTTGAACCTTCTGTGATAAATAAAAGTAGAAAAGAAAAAAGTAGACTTAAAAAATCATAATTATGGCATATTCAAAAATTAAAAAAATGTGTAAGTGTGGAAAGCCTTACAGCAAGTGTAAAAAATGTAACAAGTAAGTTATGGCATCAGAAACACCTAAAGAGATAAGAAAGAAAAAAAGATCAGACAAGCGTGCTGCAAATGCTAAAAAACGTGCGGAAAGATTGAGAAATAGTACAGAAGAAAAATCTAGTACATACAATACTTCTACATTAGATCCTAACGCAAGTGTTGATTACAATGCTATTAATAAAGCAATGTTTAAATAAATATTATGGAAGACGAAGAAATTCAAGGACAAGAGACCGATCCTAAAAAAATTGCAGCACAAAAAAGAGAAGCAGCACTTGCGGCTAGACAAGCAGCAATTAAAAAAAGGAATGATTTAATAGCCACTAAAAGAGCAGAATTAGCAGCAACTAAAAAAGCAAAACTTGAGGCTCGTGCTAAGGCTATGGCAGAAAGAAGAGCAGCCATAAACGCAAAAAAACAAGAAGGTTTAGATGCGAGACAAGCAAAGATTGATAAAAACAATAGTGACATAGCGATGGAAAAAGAATATAATTCTATCGAAAAAAAGCGTAGAAATACAGAACAAGTCAATCAAGAAAAAGAAGATAATTACGACTGGAATTACGTAGGAGGTGATGCAAACACTGCTAATAAAAGACAGAGAACCGAAATTATTGAAGGTGAAAAAGAAGTAGAAAGAATAATTAAGGGTAGTAAAGAGATTAACACATTCAAACCAACTGGTAAAACAGATGAAGATGTATATAACGCAGACCCTAGTTTAAAAAAGAAATACCCAACCTTCTCAAGTTTTAGAATTGCTGCACAAAAATTTCGTGATGATCAGGTTAAAACTGTAGAGACAGAGGAAAAAGTTATCGAAAAAGTTCCTACTAGAGAAGAAAAGGTTATTACTCAAACTAGAGAAGACTGGATCAAAAAACAATCTTGGGCTGATGGATTACCCGAAGGAATGGTAGGTAGTTTAGCAAGAAGTATGCGTAAAAGAGGTGAAGACATGACTCCACAACAGTTATACGATTTATTTAAAAGTCAAGCATCTGAAAAAGAATCTGCTGAATGGGCCAGAAAAAATGGATTTGATTATTTATTAGGCGGTAGAGGTAGTAGAGGATCATCTACAACAAGAGGTAAAACAAAATTCAACTAATGGCTAAAGATTTAAAGCAACAAGTAGAGGAATTAGAAATATTAAAATCTATGACTTCTGATTTTGGAGAGCAAATGGAAATTGCTGATAAAATCCATAATATCAATATGAAAATTAATGGAGTTAAACCAACAGATTCGTATATTGAATGTGTAGGATGTGGCTCATAATGATTAAACAAATTAAGAAAATCAAAAAAGAAGAATAATATGTCAGCAGAACACATAATGTCTATAACAGATCAACAAACAGTTGATGTATTAGCAATAAGAAAAATAGAAGTATTATTAGATGTGTTGGCTGCTTTAGATAATTCAAACGCACCAGAACTTTATGGTGTTAAAATTTCTGTGGTCGATAAACTAGAGAGAGCAGTAAGTAAATTATAAATTATCCAATAAATTTTGTAGTCCTGGTATGCTAGGATGATATGGGTGTTCTAACTTAAGTGATAATATTGTATTCATTATCTCTTGTTTAGTCATTTTTTCCACAGGGATACTAGTCTGATTTCCAGGTATGGTAGATTTCTTTGAGTCTTTCATGGTGCATAGTTGTTAGCATTCGTTTAAATTGTTTTTTATCTCCAAAGTAACTGTGACATTCTCTACACAATGCTTGCAGGTTTTCTGGGGTGTCCTTTTTATTTGATCCACCCATTCCTCTGGGGTGTATATGATGAATATCTACAGCGGTTCTATCACAAACCTCACATCCAATCCAATCTCCTGGATCAATACAAAACGCTTCGTGATATACTTTAGTATGTTTCTTCATTGTGTTATTAAGTAAATTGCATAGCCTAATATTACATTCATATTGACTGCAACAATATTCCATTGCTTTGCCACAAAAACTTGGGGTAGCGATAGTATACCACCTATTACATACGTTACAGCACCCATATTATCATATTTAAGTAGATAGGGTGATATCATAATAAAGGCTGTACCCATATATCCCAATCTTTGGGAAATTTTTTCTATGGGGGTAAGTCTACGAGTCTTAACTAGACGTTTTAACAAGTCTTTTATCATATCCATACAATTTCTATAATAAGAACAAAGAGTACTACCGCACCGATCACAGTCAAAAGAAGTATATCCACGTCCTTTAGGGTGTAATCCTTTTTCTTGTTACCGATTCTGCTTACCCACTCTTTTAATGTTTCCTCTGGCTTTCTTTTTAGTCTACTCATTTCAAAAAATTTTTATTTGGGGGTATTTAAATCTGGGGTGACATATCTATACTTACGTTTGTCAACCTTATATTCATAATACTTGTTTCTATCATTGATTGTAACCACATTCCATTCCTTGATCTTATCCTTTTCAAAGTCCAATAAAATATATCTGTGATCTGATAAGAACAGAACAAACAATACAAAGTCTACTTCCAACTTATCTATTGTAAACATGTTTACCTTTAAAGATCTTTCACAACCCTTAACATCTATTCTTTTTCCGTTAACTATTAGATCTGGATCACTTACACCTTTTTCTTTTACAAATGCTGAGGTTGTATAATTAACCCCTTTTAGATCATAATGATGCCTAACTAAAAGTTCCCCTAATATTCCTTTAAAATCTGTGTAGAACTCATTGTCTATAGGCTCATCAAATAAAATTGGATGCTTGTATTTGTAACTTCTAGACTTCCAGTAAAGTTTTTTATAATGGTCTCTGTTTGCCATGACACGAGTGTCAACATATAATCTTGCGTGCTCAAAAATACACTCTGGTATCTTATAAATTTCGTCCATTTAAAACCTTCCCTAATATTACATCTTGTGTCATTACGTAATAATCCTTATCCTCGATTGTATTAAGAAATGCATTTCTCTCATGAAATCGTACTGTATCGCCTGCTGTTAAACCTAGATCTTCTTCACCTCTGATGGGTGTACCTATGTATCTGAGATGCCCTTCTTCTTCACTACGAATGGGTGCCCCTAGGTAAATAGAACCTGCCATATTCTCAGTCATTTTAGGCTCAATTAAGACATGGTTGGCAATAGCGGTCAATTTATCACCTCTGGTAAAGCAAAAGCATTGTTCTAATTCAACAAAATAGATGTCCCTTTCCCCAAATACTAAATTATCCTCTTGTACCGTCAAGTAATTAAAATAGACGATATCGCCCAACTCTAATTCCTGCCTTAAAAAGTCTCCTCTCGTATTGCTGCACCATTCCCCTCTAGGCAAAGCCACGACACTTCCACAGATTGTAACATGTTGCTCTGGGTTCCAGGATACATCTAAATAAAGTTTGCCAGTTGAGAATTCTACTGTATCATTATACTTTTTTGTAATTTTAACCGCTATTTTTTGGCCAATCATATCCATTGCTGCTAAGATAATAGAATATGAACCATCGTTCATTAATAATGCAGAGAAAGATATTCACAGAAATATGCACTGATGGACATACTGGCTAGCCTAGGTAGACAATTTGTCTAGCCAACTATATATAGTATAATATATAATATATATATATAATATATAATACACTAGTATATTAAATTAAACTAATATTATACATCTTTTTTTTAATGAATTGCATTTTAAAGGATTTAAGGCATGTTAAAAATAGTCCCGATATATTGCCACTAAAATTTAATTTAAGTTTCTTATATTTGCTCAGAACGTCATTGTAGATGTTTCTGTGGTATAACACCTAACATATGGGGGCTAGAGTCAAAAAGGGAGACTGGGAAAGAGGAACTGGGTACCCTGGCAAAATGCGATTAAATGGCCGAATTAGTCCATGTAGGACTAGCAACAACCCACCCATACCCACTGATACACAGGCATTTACATTGTTCGCTGCTCAAATTATTTACCAGGTGATCATTTTTCCTGTTGATTTGATCAGGAAGGGAAACCAATTGCATGTGCCGATTAAAAAAATGCATGTCGTTACGTTAACGATGCAATGCCCTGAAGATTTTAAGACAAAACAAAACCAACAAAAATATTAAGACATGGTCGTAGCAAAAAAACTAGTAGAGTTGTTCAGTCATCAACACGCAATCAACAAATACATTAAGTCATTGGATCACCAATTACAGACTAGAACAGTCATGGTATTTCTTGCATGTGCTATACGTGAGAGCGAATGTAAATCGTCCTTTAGTTTTTATACTATGCCACAAGTAATAGATCTATGCGAGCGTATGGATTGGTTAAGTAGTAAAGACAATCAGTATCCTGTATACAGGGAACATAAGAAGTTACTCGCACTAGGGTTCATTGATAGGTTAACCAAGAAGCAAGAGTACAAAGGCCAACAGTTTTGTGTTACGATATATGGAAGGACGCAACTACGTAGACTATACAATTACCTTATACGTGATCTTTATACTTCCTTACAGTAATTCTATACGGTCACCCCAAAATGATCTGATAAGAAAACCCTGAAACCTTTACACGTTATGGATCATATGTAAAGCACATTGCCTGGTAGTTCAATTGGATAGAACAACAGACTTCTAATCTGTAGGTTGAGAGTTCGAGCCTCTCCCAGGTAACCAAAATTACCCCCCAATGGGATAAATTACCCCCCGCTTGGACATGCGTTCAAATTTTTTTTAAAGTTTTTTTCCTAGGTTTTACAGGTTATACAGAGGTATTTACTAAAAAAAGTGATATTCACATTTGGATGTTAATAAAATAAT
>Ga0206130_10000535_pt1 | contig 63700 bp, 55 predicted proteins | sample Helgoland_Spring_9_FD_148637 | JGI IMG/M metagenome (GOLD analysis project Ga0206130, IMG submission 148637) | Pelagic subsurface seawater microbial communities from Kabeltonne, Helgoland, North Sea - Helgoland_Spring_Bloom_20160512_1 | ecosystem: Environmental > Aquatic > Marine > Epipelagic ... | reverse complement strand
GGGAATGGGACGCTCAACACCCACTGCCTGATCGGCCTCTTGGGCAAGACCTCGTCAACCAGGTGCGCAGCACTGTCAGCCATGCGCCTGGCGCCACAGGAGGGACAGAATCCACGGCGTTTGCAGCGTTACTCAATCGGTATCCGTAGATCGAAAAGCGGTGGGCGCTTCTTACGATAAGTAGCGTTCTCGCTGTATCGCCCAATCAGTAGGTATCCCTGCTTTCAGTTTTTCCAGGGCGAGGTTCTCTTCTGCAAAGGTGACATTGAATGACAAGAATTTTAACTTGAGCTGGCGGCCATTTTCCCTGTTAACGCTAGGGAATTCCCTGATAGTGACAGACGCATAAGTATCCAGGCCTGTTATAGACAGACGACAACTATGTTTTCCATGATGAGTTTTCCATGATGAATATCTTGTACGTTGTTCGGTCAGTACGTTTCCCAGGCTGTGTACCTAGTCTTTTTGTGCGCCAACGACACCGCCGTCTTTCAGAGTGCTGATCTCTTTCTCACTAAAACCATGCTGGGCCAGGATTTCGTCGGTGTGCTCACCCAGAATCGGCGAGGGTCCACGGGGTCTCACATCGGCGGTGGCGAAACGCATGGGGATGTTCACGGTGCGGTAACTACCCATTTCTGGGTGCTCAACGCTTGGGAACATGCCCAGTTCAATAGCATGAGGGTCTTGTGGTACTTCGTGTAGAGCGAGTACAGGTCCCCAGATGAGGCCTGCTTTGTCAAAAATTTTGTCCCATTCATCACGGCTGCGTTTTGCCAATGCCTCATCAATCAGACCGATGAGAACAGCCATGTTCTTGTAGCGTGAGCGTGAATCGGCGAAACGTTCATCTTCTATGAGGTCATCAACTTCCATGGCTTGACACATCCGCGACCAGTAGGCCGCGTCGGGAAGCATGTTGAAAACGACCCATTTGTCGTCACCGCAGGGAAACCGGTTGGCGGGCCTTCCGCGAGTTGCCCGATCCAATAAGCAGCTTTGGTACCATGACTCAGGCTGGTCATCGAATCAGCTGCGCGTCTGTATTAACAGTTCTCATACGAGTAGGCGCCACGGGGCCGACAACACCTTACAGACTTCGGACAGGAACTCAGCCGCAGGGGCGCCATCCAATATCCGGTGGTCCCAGGTGAGCGAGAGGTTCATCTTTTGGGTTCTGAGCGGTTTATCACCTTCCCACTCGAGCCCGTCGTAGATTCGGTTCACTCCCAGGATGCTCGATTGAGGTTGATTGATGATCGGTGTGAACGAATCGACGCCATACATTCCGAGTGCGGTAACCGTGAATGTTCCGCCGGCATAGTCATCCAGTTCCAGACCTCCTGCGCGTGCAGCTGCTGCGAGCCTGGAACTTTCCTGTGCCAGCTCCTTGATGGAGAGCTGATCGACATTACGTATCACTGGCACAACCAGGCCCTGGGGTAGTGCAACGGCCATGCCGATGTTGATTTCACGCTTCAGCAAAATCTCATCTCCCATGAACTGACTGTTCATCATGGAATGTGCAGTCAGTGTTTTCGCAACCGCCTTGATGACGAGATCTGTATACGTGGGTTTCACACCCTCGGCCGCCCATTCCTCGATGAGCGATTGTCTGAGCTTCACGGTCTCATCAACCAGGGCTTCCATGTGCATGGTTAGTTGCGCGCTTTCCTGCAGGCTTTGGTACATACGCGAGGCGATGGTCTTCCTCATCCCCCGGACGGGGATCGTATCTCCTTGCAAAAGTGGTGGAGCATTCTCCTTGGCAGCGGGTTTATCGACAGCCGTCGCTGTTTCGATATCAGTCTGAACGATGCGACCGCCTGGCCCGGTACCCGTGATGGTTGACAGGTCGATACCCTTTTCCGCTGCCAGACGCCTTACGAGCGGAGATGACTTGACCCTAGTTGCAGATGAGGAGCTAACAGGCGCGGCGGCAGCACACGGCTCGGATTGAGCAGGTGTTGCTGTGACGGCGCCAGGCGATCGCACCGTGGAACCTGCTGTTGGAGAGCCCAGGAGTGTGTCCGGAATCTCTTCTCCGGCTTCATAAATGTATCCGACAATGTCTCCCGGAGCCTGCATCACTCCGGCCTCAACCAGGTGCTTTACTGTGCCGTCGTACTCTGCGTCAACGTCCATGTTGACCTTCTCGGTTTCAAGGGCGTAGAGCAGTTCTCCTTTTGTGACAGAAGTCCCGTCCGGGATATGCCATTCCGCTACCATTCCTTCAGTCATGCTCATGCCGACCTTGACGAGGTATATTTCTCTGGGCATCAATCGCTCCTGTAGGGCGGCCTTGTTCGGTTACAGCTCCAGCTTCTCTTTGACATGCCGGGTGATTGAATCTGCGCTGGGCATATAGGCTTGCTCCAGAACGGGACTGAACGGAACAGGGCAAAAAGGTGCGCCGACACGCATGATGGGGGCATCCAGGTATTCGAAGGCATCTTCCTGAATCTGCGCAGCGATTTCTGCTCCAATTCCACCAAAGCGTACTGCTTCGTGCACAATAAGAGCTCGGTTGGTCTTTTTGATGGAATTTACAACGGTCTCGGAATCGAATGGCTGTATGCTGCGTGCATCGATCACCTCCACGTCGAGCCCAAGTTCCTTCAGCTTTACTGCCGCTCCCAGAGCCTCGTGTACCATTCGGCTGATCGCAACGATTGTAAGATCAGTGCCTTCTCGCCGGATCGCGGCTTTACCGATGGGAACCTCGTAGGATCCTTCCGGAACTTCCATGGACATGGCAAGCGATGCTTTATTGAGTATAACGAAAACGGGGTTGTTGTCCCGGGCTGCGGCGATAGTCAGGCCCTTGGCGTCGTAGGCATTCGATGGACAAACGACCTTGATACCAGGCAAGTGCGCCAACCATGCCTCCAGGCATTGTGAGTGTTGAGCTGCCAGGCTTTGGCCGCCCCCTGCCATGGTAAGAACGGTGATCGGCAGCTTGACACCTCCACCGAACATGAAGCGCATCTTTGCCATCTGATTAGCGATTTCGTCCATGCACTCTCCGATGAAGTCCATGAACATGATGTCTATGATTGGTCTGCATCCCGTGATGGACGCACCGACGCCAAGCCCGACAATGCCTTTCTCGGAAATAGGGGTATCAACGATCCGCTTTGGACCGAACTCATCCAACAAACCGGCGTAATACCCGAAGACGCTACCTGCTACAGCGACGTCCTCCCCGGCAACAAAGCTCCACTCCTGTTCTTTTAGTACCTCGCGTACGCCTTCATTTATCGCTGAAACGTATGGAATGACTCTCGATTCTTGACTGGCTGTATCGGCCATTGGTTATGACTCCTCGTAGTAAACATTGTCGAGCAGCTCGTCGACATCTGGAAATGGAGACGCCTGCGCAAACTCGATGGCCTCCTGGATATCAGCATCGACCTCTTCGTAGATGGCGTCGATCTGCTTACTGTCGAGCACGCCAAGTTCGATGAGGCGTGCCTCGAACATCGTGATTGGGTCTCTTTGTTTCCACTGTTCGACCTCTTCGTTAGTGCGGTACGGAATTCCAAAGCCGCGTACGCCGCTGTGGTCATAGAACCGGTATGTCTTGCACTCAAGCAGTGTTGGGCCCTCGCCTTTTCGTGCTCTTTCGATGGCGGCTCCAGCCGCTTCGTATACAGCCATGACATCCATGCCGTCAGCCACCACGCCTGGCATGCCATAACCCGAAGCACGATCCGCCACATCCACGGTGACCTGATGTTTGGCCTGGGGTGTGAATTCACCGTAGCCGTTGTTTTCACAGACAAAGACACACGGTAGTTTGAACAGTGCTGCCATGTTTAATGCCTCATGAACGCTGCCTTCATTGGAAGCACCATCGCCAAAAAAAGATACGGTGACATTGTCTGTGCCGCGAAGCTGATTTGAGAAGGCCGCACCCATAGCAATGGGTGGGCCGCCACCGACGATACCGTTCGCGCCGAGCATCCCGAGCTCCATATTGGAGATGTGCATGCTGCCGCCTTTCCCTTTGCAGTATCCGGTTGAGCGGCCGAAGAGTTCGGCGTACATGGGTTTGAATTCGCCGCCTTTCGCAACCAGATGTCCGTGCCCCCTGTGAGTCGATGTGATCTGGTCCTCCTTGGATAGGTGCTGCATCACACCTGCTGCTACGGCTTCTTCTCCGACATAGAGATGAAGTGCTCCAGGGATCTTGTTGTTCTCCTGCATTACGCCGGCTTCTTCCTCGAATCGCCGGATTCGCACCATCTTCAGATGCAATTCTTTTAGTACCTGGTCGGTTGCTTCCTTCACTGCGCTTCTCCTTGATCTGTATCTGGCGAAAACGCTGCGAGTATAACGCGGTGACCACAGCTTTGACAATACATATACATTATATAAAAGGCAGGAGAAGGTTGAGTTGATGGGGCAGCTGTGCCGGATGCACCACAGGGTTCATATTTGCTGGGTTTGGTGATCGATATACTATCGCGTGAAGGGTTTAGCTGCTATTGTGTCTACACATAATGATATATAAGATATAGCTCAGTCATCTGGAATGTCTAGATGCAATTCCTGGTGGAACAAGTGGATTCGCGAACCCATCAGAAAGTGAGGCAACGTTGAGGATCAGATTATGTCCGGAGTTAATACAGTTCCACCCGCAGCAAGGTTCACCGACCCCGCACAGGCCAGGTTCACTCCGAGTTCCATGCCGGTCGAGGCCTATATCTCGGCAAAGTATGCCGGTCTCGAAGACGAGCGAGTCTGGCCCCGCACGTGGCAAATCGTGTGCAGGGAGGAGGAAATTCCAAATGTTGGAGATTTCGTTACCTTCAACCTCGTCGAAGAGTCCATCATTGTCATTCGATCGTCGGAAGACGAGGTACAAGCTTTTTACAATGTTTGTCGCCACAGAGGGCGTCGCCTTGTTGATGCAGAACGCGGTAACCGCAAAGGCGGTATGGTCTGTGGCTTTCACGGCTGGTCCTGGAACCCTGACGGCTCTAACAAGCATGTAACCGACCGGGAAGACTGGAGTGGATGTGATCGGTTCGCGGATGAAGACCTGAAGCTCAGATCTGTGCGGATTGAGAAATGGGCAGGGTGGTACTGGATTTGTATGGACCCGACCATCGAACCACTTCTTGATTACCTCGAACCGTTACCGGACGTCTTCAGAAATTTCGAACTCGAGAGCATGCGGATTGCCTGGTACAAGACGCTGATCGTGCCCGTAAACTGGAAGGTGATGATTGACGCCTTCAATGAGGGCTATCACACGTCGGCAACGCATCCGCAGGTGGGCAAGCGCAGTCCATTTGGAACGACGTCCGGCGCTGCAGGAAAGCACTCGACATTCACCTTCCCAAACCCTCAACGAATGGTTGAGAGAATGATAAGTTCGCCACCGGATACTGACCACAGAGTTCAGTTGCACGACGCGTTGAAAGATACCTATTCGACACTTCATAGCCTGGTTTCTCGCTATCGAATGAGGGCCGGAGAAAGGCTCGTGGAAGAGCTTCCCGATGGCATGCCTCTACAGGAAGTCGCGATGAAGCTTGGGCAATTTCATCGGGAGGAAGTTGAAAAATCCGGTGCGAAATGGCCGGAGAAGCTGACCCAGGAAGACACACAAAGGGCGGGTACGGACTGGCACATGTTCCCCAATAGCATCCTGCTTCCGACCGCAGATTGCGTGCTCTGGTACCGGTCTCGACCGAACGGTGCTGATCACACCTCCTGTATCTGGGATGTGTGGTCGCTCGAACGCTTCGCTGAAGGAGAGGAGCCCAGTGTAAAAAGAGAACACTATCCGACGCTCGAGAGTTTCAAAGGTCAGAACCCGTTCCTGGAGCAGGACTTTAGTAATGTTGCGGCTGTGCAGGTCGGTATGAGGTCCCGCGGTTTCACGGAAGCACGAACCAGCCCGCTTCAGGAGGTGCCCATCAACAACTTTCACACGGTGCTGTACCAATATCTAGCTACGCCCCCGGATGAGACGGTGCCAGAGGTCTAGCCTGAGCATTTGGATCGGGTTCAGGCCCTGCCAGCCTGGTCGTAGAAAAAGGTGAAATGCCGTTTACTGAACTTCCAGCTTCCATCGGTTCGCACGAACTCGTCTTCGTAGTACCCGGCATAGGTCTTTATCTCGTCACCGGGGATGACGGAAAATAAAGTAGAGGATCCGGTCGCTCGATCGCCATCAACCTGCAATGTCAAGTTTGTGACCAGGGGCACCAGATTTCCTGGAGACATGTGCAGGAAAATAGCTTCCAGTTCGTTGTGACCGGTAGCCCGCGCCTTGCCCGCGATGAAATTTCCATCAGCCGTGAACATGTTTACCAGTTCTTGCCCGAGTCCCTGAGAAACACATTGGGAATACCTGCCAACCAGTTCCGTGAGTTGAGCCCGGTCTTCGATCATTTTTATTCGGCTTTCAATGTCTGGAGTCATAGAGAGCTGTCTCCTTAGTCTTACGACCGTTTGGCTTTTTATCCGGCCTGGAAACTGATCGTCTTTTTGTAGGTAAACTCGTTCAGTCCTTCGATACCGTACTCAGATCCGTAGCCGGACCGTTTGACGCCACCAAAGGGTGCGAGACTGGACATGGTGCCTGCACCGCCGTTGATAGAGACTCCGCCCGTTCGAAGTTGCATCGCCATTTCATAGGCCGCACCAGCATCAGCGGAAAATATTCCACCACCCAGACCGTATTCACTGTCGTTCGCCATCTGAATTGCTTCACTGTCGTCGTCATAGCCTATGACGACACTGACAGGGCCGAACACTTCTTCCCGTGCGATTCTGAAGTGATTCTCCGTGTTATCGAACAGCGTTGGTTCGAAGAAGAAGCCCTTGTCCAGACCGCTCGGCCGATTACCGCCTGCGACCAGGGTGGCACCCTCATCGATGGCGCTCTGGACGAGTTCTTCGGTACGAGCGCGGGCAGGCTCTCTGATCAGGGGGCCAACCATGGCTTTGGGGTCGGCGGGGTCGCCGACCACGATATGTTCCAGCATGGCTTTGATCGTGGCTACATATTCTGCGCGTACAGAGTTATGCACGATCTGGCGAGTCAGCAGAGCGCAACCCTGGCCACAATGGAGGATGAAATTTTGCATACCGATCATCGCCGCCTGCTGAATGTTCGCATCGCGTCGCACGATCAAGGCTGATTTACCGCCCAGTTCCATGACAATTCGCTTCAAGCTAGGTGCAGCCTGAGTCTGGATCAGGGATCCAACCTTGTCCGAACCGGTGAAGGTAACCATGTCTATTCGCCGGTCCGTCGTGATCATCTCGCCGACGTCAACGTCGCCGTTGACTATGTTCAGTGTTCCCTTGGGAAGCCCGACAGTGTCGGCTATTTCTCCGAGTAACAATGCCGAATAGGGCGTGTAGGGCGAAGGTTTCAGCACGATGGTGCATCCCACGGCAAGGGACGGAATGACTTTGACGAGATTGAGGAAGAACGGAAAGTTGTACGCAGTAATGGCTCCGACTACACCAACTGGCTGTCTTACTGAGACTGATGTGCCGAGTATTTTAGTCCCGTCAGCCTGCGGTGTGACTTCTGGTGGATACGTGGTCGTCGGTTCTCTTGTGCATAACGCGACTGTCTGGCGCGCATGTTTCATGGGAAGTTGGTAGTGAGCGGCTTCCGCCTGGAGCTGCGTTGCACCGGCTTCGCTGACGAGTAACGCCAGGAAGTCATCGTGTCTTGCGTCGATGGCATCGAGGAACTTGGTGAGCTTTGCCTGGCGCTCAACCGGTCTCATCATCGGCCAGGGTCCGTTGTCAAATGCGTTGCGTGCGGCTGATATTGCCGCGTCGGCGTCATTGCATGAGCCAACGGGAGCTTCTGCGAGGATCTCTTCGGTCGCCGGATTGATTACCGCCTCAGCGGTGCCCGATTCAGGCTCCACCCATTCGCCGCCGATGTAAAGGGATCCCGTTTTGGCGAGAGGAACGCCCATATCTGTCTCCGAGTAAACTATTTGCATATTAATATACATCAAATGCATAATTGGGAACAACGGTTATCTCCCTGATTGGGAGCTATGAGATAGATACGTAAGTAATTATGGTGATTACACGAATGTTAGGTCTGATAATAGGATTGGAGTTCATATGAAAAGATATAACTATATTATAGTCGGAGCAGGATCCGCTGGATGCGTTCTCGCCAACCGTCTTTCACGCGACCCGGCCTGCGAGGTGCTATTAATCGAAAGCGGCCCGAAGGATTCGAGCTTTCTCATCAGCTTGCCTCGAGGCTATGCGTTACTGATGGGCGACCCGAAGCACTCGTGGGCCTACCCGGCAACCCGTAGTAGCTCCAACGAAGTCGAAGCGCATATTCGTGGCCGCACGCTCGGAGGGTCGAGCGCAATCAATGGGATGATCTACGCGCGCGGACTGGCGCGGGATTATGAAGGCTGGAATATCCCGGGTTGGGGTTGGAGCGACTTTCTTAGAGCCTACAGAAAAATCGAATCTCACGAATTTGGTAGTGACAACTACCGCGGCGGGGAGGGTGAGCTGGAGATCTCATCGCACAGCTATGACTTGCCCTTGTGTGATGCGGTCATTCGCGGAGGTAGCGAACTCGGTGTGCCAGTTGTCGAGGACTTCAATTGTGAGGGCGGTGAGAGGATAGCCTACTCGGCACGCAATATCTGGAAAGGCAGGCGTGTCAGCGCATCCGCGGCGTTTCTGAAGCCGGTCAGATCCCGCGCAAACCTGGACATCATGACAGGGGTGAATGTCGACAAACTGGTTCTCGAGGGTAAGAAGGCTGTGGGTGTGATCGTATCAGAGGGAGATGGCCGAAACCGGCATATATGGGCTTCTCAAGAGGTGATCTTGTCGGCGGGTGCGATCAACACACCGAAACTCATGCAGCTTTCGGGTATCGGCCCCGGACAGTTGCTCCACCGACACGGCATTGAAACCGTGGTTGATTCCCCAAATGTCGGCGCAAACTTCTCAGACCATCGATACTTTTCTCTTCAATTTCGGGTGAATGGTGGCAGTGATAACAAGCAGTTTTCCGGCTGGAGATTGATCAGGAATGTAATGCAGCAGATGATCTTAGGAACCGGTCCCATGTCTCGACCCGCATTTGAGGTCGGTGCCTACATCAAAACGGATCCAACCCTGGACCTGCCGGATTTCAGAATGCTGATGGGTACGGTATCTCTTGACAAGGGGGCCGCCAAGATCGCAATGGAGCGTTCGCCTGGATTCAATATCGGAGGATTCCAGATGCTACCCAGAAGTAGAGGATTTCTCGAGATCTCTTCAGCCGACCCGGATGAGACGCCAAGCATTGTCTCCAATGCTTTCGCGGCGCAGGAAGATGTTGATTGCGCTGTTCGGGCAGTGCGTAAAATAAGAGAGCTAGCGGCGACCGAAGCGTTGTCCATATTCGATCCCAGGGAGACAACACCAGGTGACCAGGTTCAAAGCGATGACGAAGTCGCCGAATACGTCAAACGAACCTCGGGTTCAGGCATGCATATCTGTGGGACCTGTCAAATGGGCAGCGGAAGTGATTCGGTTGTTGATGAGAATCTGCGTGTCAGGGGGGTAGAAGGGTTGCGTATCGCAGACATCTCTATCATGCCCGGTTTGATATCTGGTAACACGAACGCACCCGCTATGGCGATAGGTCAGCTGGCGTCCGAAAAAATTCTGGCAAGGCCATTCAACTAGTCAACCGGAACGCAAGTATGGAAATTTACGAACGAATTCAACAGCTCTACGAAGAAGAAGCTGGTGGTCGGGCCGTGCAGTTTGAAGGACAGTGGTGGACCTGGGGCGATCTGGCGAGGCTCGGTGAAGGTATCCATGCCGCCCTGAACGCAAAGGGCGTCGCAAGTGGCCGGGGCGTTGGCCTAGTACTCAGGCAAAGACCTCAGGGGCTCGGTTCCTACCTTGCATTAATCGGTACACGGCGGTGCGCAGTGCTGATCACGCCTATCCAGCCAGATCAAAGCATGGGCGAGGAACTACAGACACTACGCCTGCCGGTATTGATTGCGGAAAAGGAGGATTGGGAACGAGAGGGTCTGATAGATGCCGCACGCCACGCAGGCACGGTGGGCATCCTGATCACCGGATCGAAAGAACGACCCATCAAACTCATTGACGAACTGTCGGAGATTGGTCCAGAGCCTCGATATGAACCTTTGGAAAACACAGCCGTCACGATATTGACCAGTGGTACTACCGGGCGGCCCAAGCGAGTACCGTACTCATTTGATCACTTGCGTGGTCAGCCCCCTGCAAACCCGAGACCGATTGAGCAGCGCGGTGTCAACATTGCAGCAGTTCCATTGGCATCGTTAGGAGGCATTTTAGGCATGGCGAGTGCAGTATGGCGTGGGCGCGCATATTCGCTGATGGATCGCTTCGACGTGTGGAAATGGGCGGAGCTTGTAAAGGAACACAAGCCCCGCAGGTTGGGCGCACCACCGGCAGCTGTTCGAATGCTGTTGGATGAGAAGGTACCCAAGGAGTATATGGAAAGTGGTCAGGTTTTTAGCGCTGCCTCAGCACCGCTCGATCAGGCAACGGCAGACGAGTTTGAGCGGGTGTACGGTATCCCCGTTGTTCGCGCCTACGGTGCAACCGAATTCCTTGGTGCCATTACGGCATTCTCCGATTCAGATCTGCAATTGGCCAAAGAAAAGCGGGGTAGTGTCGGTCGTGCTGTGCCCGGGTGTAGTATCAGAATCGTCGATCCGGACTCGGGTGAGGAGCTTCCTGCAGGAGATATCGGTCTACTGGAAGCGGATCCGCCCAAAAGGCCTGCGGATACACCAGATGGGTGGATACGAACCAATGATCTTGCGCGTATGGATGAGGATGGCTACATCTGGATTGTAGGCCGCGCCGATGGTGTGATTATTCGCGGGGGGTTTAAGGTTCCGAGTGAAGAAGTTGCAGACATACTGATCGGCCATGAAGCGGTGAGCGAAGCTGCTGTGGTAGGTCTTCCGGATCCGCGGCTCGGACAGCTCCCGGTTGCTGCCGTTGTGTTGAGGCCAGGGTTTGAGTGTTCCGAGTCAGAATTAAAGGCCTGGGTGAAGGCACGTAAACCAGGTTATTGCGTACCGGCAAGTGTTGTTTTCGTCGACGAACTTCCAAGAAACCACATGATGAAGGTCATTCCAGGAGAGGTGGTGAAACTGGTTTCAGAAAATCTGGAAGCTGATTAACTCGGCTTCGAGATTGGTCAGGTCTAATTTGGAATTTGCGGGGTCATCTTCAATTTCAGGGAGAGTGCGCAGGCGCAGAGAGCCAGCAGTGAGAGCACATAGAATGCATTCGTGTAGCTACCGTAACTGTCATAGGCCAGCCCTGTGAGAGGCGAGGCAGTCATGATTACTGGCAGCATGATGGGTGACATGCAGCCTCGCACCCGGGCAAATGAGCGAGTGCCAAATGCAACGCTGGTCACGAGGCTTTGCAGGGAAACCGCACCGGAATAACTTAGCCCTATGAGAATGGCTGCTGAAACTGCGGAGAGAAAGTCGACGGCCAGCGCGAGGAGACAGAGTGAACCGGCCAGGGCCAGTAGAGAAAGTGTGATCAGGGTGTTGGCGCCAAATCGATCGGCAGCCCATCCGACGAAAGGTTTTCCGCCTGCGGATGCCAAGGCCATGCCAGAAATAACCACTGCTGCCGTGTAGTCGGAAAGGCCCAGAGTCAAGAGGTGACCGTAGAGGTGCAAAATAACCACTGTCGTCGCCGCGACTATTACGGAGAACAGCGTCGAAATCAGCCAGAACATACGGTTGGAAAAAATCTGGGTAACGCGCCACTCAGGACCCGTCAACGCCGGATTTTCCATTTCAGGATTACCGGTAACGCCATCGGCGTATAGGCCGACCTGTTCAGGTGTATCTGCGATAACGAAATACACGAGTGGGAGAAGAACGAAGAAGACGGGTAACGAGTACACGAGGTAACTGAATTGCCAGCCGTGGTTGTGCTGCAGCCAGGTTACCAGCGGTGGCATTACAATACCTGCGACGGCACCGCCCAGAACTCCCAGTGATAGCGCAAGGCCCCTTTTTTGATGAAACCATTCGACGGTGATCTTGTTCCAGGCAAGCGTGCCCATGCATGACATTCCAATGCCAAAGCCGACCATTAACGTCAGATAGAACTGCCACAGATACTGTACCTGGGATAAGGCAACGTACGCGAGCCCGAGTACTGAGAGCCCCGTCATGATTATTCGACGGGGCGAGTGAATGTCGAGAAATCGGCCCAGGAACGGTGCAAAAGCAGCCGCAACGATAGCCTCTGCAGTGAACGCAAGGCTTACCTCTAAGCGTCCAACGTCAAATTGCTCGGCAATGGATGGTAGGAAGATCCCGCGCGTGTAGTGGAACATTCCCGTTCCCAACAAGCCAAGCATTGCGGTGACGAAGACGACTGCCCAACCCCGAAGAAATCCTGGGGAGGGAACTGACATGGTGTGGTTTGAGAGGCCATTGTTCATATTATATATATCTATAAACCAAATGTGTCTAAACATTAGGCTTTGTACACCAAATTTGTTGATAAATATATATTTAATAGGCAATATTCTAGTTCGCTGCTGTTAAGAGATTTTACCGGCCTGGTAAGAGGTAGTTTGTCATTTGTCGGGCTGGAGGTATCTACAGCTAATTCAACGCTGCTACATGCACTGATCGTGAGGCTAACGCCTGGCTGGAGAGGAATTCGATGCATATTGCCTTTGTACTGCTGATGACAGTGATCAGTGTCGCGCTGATCGGTTTTGGTGTGGAACTCTTTTCGCTGGATGGGTCCGGCTACTATCTATTTGCAGGAATTACTCTCGGCTGTATCACGCTGATGATCATCCGGCGATCCAGGGTTTGTGTTGTCGGCTATGGGATCTTCTTCGCTATTACTTGTATCTGGGCGATCTGGGAATCAGGATTGGATGGTTGGGCCCTGGCACCGCGGATCGCGATGTTCGCCGCGATCGGTCTGTGGATGTTAACCCCCATGTTTCGACGCCGGCTTGGCATCGAGCCGTGGTTTTCCTGGGCACGCTATTTCTGGCCGGGGCTCGCCTCCATAGTGTTTTTGTTTACAGTCGGCTTGTTTCTCAACGATAGCGTCTCGGATATCGGCGACGGTACTGTGCGGTACGATCTTGCGTTCGGGCTAGAGGAAAAGGAATGGCGCCACTATGGAAAAACCCAGGGAGGTAGCCGTTTCTCGCCTCTGACACAGGTCACTCCCGACAATGTTGGGGGTCTCGAAACAGCCTGGATATATCACACCGGACCTGCTCCTGAGAGCGCGACGGGACGCAAGCCATCATTTCAGGTTACACCGCTCAAAATTGGCGAGTTACTCTACATCTGCACCGGCTACAATGACGTTATTGCACTCGACGCGGAAAACGGTCAGGAGGTCTGGCGACATTCTCCAGATGTTAATGATAAGGGTGTGATGATTCGTATCTGCAGAGGCCTGGCACAGTACCGCGTACCAGGTGCATCGGGCTTCTGCAGTCATCGCATATATACTGCCACGATTGACTCCAGACTCATTGCGCTGGATTCCAGGAACGGCAAACCCTGCCCGGAATTTGGCAAGTTCGGCGAGGTCGACCTCCTCGCTCACATGGGAGAGGTCGAGAAAGGGTACTACTTCAGCACTTCTCCTCCGACTATTGTTCGTGGCAGGTTGATCCTGGGGGGGTGGGTAACGGACGGACAATCCGTTGGTGAACCTTCAGGCGTCATTCGGGCTTTTGATGCAGCCAGTGGGGAATTTTCCTGGGCGTTTGATTCGGGACGTCCCGATCGGCAGGGATTGCCGCCCGAGGGGCAATCGTTTACGCGGGGATCTCCCAATAGCTGGGCACCTATGAGCGCCGATGAAGATCTGGGGATCGTGTACGTACCTACGGGTAACGCCACCCCTGACTATTTCGGTGGGCATCGTACCGAGAATGACGACAAATTCAGTAGTTCAGTGATTGCACTGGATGCGGAGACAGGGAAGGTTCGGTGGTCTTTTCAAACCACCCATCATGATGTCTGGGACTATGATGTTGCGTCGCAACCTGTCCTGATCGATCTTCCGGACGGGACCAGGGGCCTGCTTCAACCAACCAAGCGCGGAGAAGTATTTTTTCTGGACCGGGAAACCGGTACGCCCATAGCAGAAGTCAAGGAGCTGCCCGTGCCACAGGCAAAGATACCTGGTGACTGGTTGTCACCAACACAGCCCTTTTCGGTGGGCATGCCGTCATTCGAAGGCCCAAAGCCTTCCGAACAGGATATGTGGGGCATTACACCCATCGATCAGGCGTACTGCCGCATCCTGTATCAACGAGCTCGATTCGAAGGCACATTCACACCGATTCAGCATGACAGACCGACGATAGTGTGGCCCGGATATCTGGGTGGTATCAACTGGGGTAGCGTATCTGTCGATCCAGGGCGACAAATTATGGTCGTGAATTCGACACACATTGCCAATTACAACCAGCTCATCGAAAGATCTGAGGCTGACAAACTTGGGGTAGCACCGATGAGTGCAGACAACCCGAGATTTTCGAGTATTTCCGCACAGGCAGGCACGCCGTTTGCGTCAAGGGTATTCCCTTTTCTCTCTCCCATCGGCGTTCCGTGTCAAGAACCACCTTACGGTTTGATCAGTGCAGTTGATTTGAATTCTCGATCCCTGTTGTGGCAAAAGGAGATTGGCACTTCGAGGGATAGCGGCCCCTTTCTTCTACCGACCGTATTGCCCATTCCCATGGGTGTGCCAAATCTCGGAGGTACGGTCACGACCGAATCGGGACTGATTTTCATCGGCGCGACACAGGAGCACATGTTCAGGGCGTTCGATATATCGTCGGGAAGAGAGCTGTGGAAGGTCCGGCTGCCAGCGGGGGCGCAATCAACCCCTGCCGTGTACTGGTCAGAAAAGAGCAATCGCCAAATGGTCGTAGTGGCTGCAGGCGGTCACCCCGCCTTCGGTTCGGGCTACAGCGATACTCTCATAGCCTTTGCGCTACCCGAACAATCGGCAGCCTCTATTGAGGAATGAAACCGGCAACTATGTTAGCAAGCTACTTAGTGGTGTGCGTTCTGGAAAGATGAGGTAGAGCTATGCCGAACATTAAGTTTGTGTCTCATGACAGCGTTGAAACACGGGTAAGTGTCGAAGTAGGTAGTAGTGTTATGGAGGCGGCCATCGAGGCTGGGGTAGTTGGCATGCTTGCCGAGTGTGGCGGCACTATGTGCTGCGCTACGTGTCAGTGCTGTGTAGATTGCGCCTGGACAGACGAGGTGGGGAAACCGGGCGAGATGGAATCACAGATGCTGGAAATGACGTCAGATCAGCGACCTGGTAGCCGCCTGAGTTGCCAGATCGTCATGCAGGAAAACCTGGATGGACTTATTGTGCATCTACCGAAATATCAAATCTAGAGGAGGCACAATGACAATAAAGGTACTTCAGTGGGCAACAGGAAGAGTCGGCATGGAGTGTGTCAGGGCGGCGATTTCCCATCCGGACCTCGTCCTCGCTGGCGTGGGCGTATATTCAGAGGAGAAACTCAATCGTGACCTGGGAGAGCTTGTCGCTATCGATTCGCTCAGTGTCGATCCGCCGGGTATCACTACTGTTAATGTTGGCGACCTGGTTGATATTGAAGCCGATTGCGTTATCCATACTCCGGTCGGTGAATCCCGGCCAGATGAGGCCGTTGAAGAAATCTGCCAGTTGCTCGGCAGTGGGAAGAATGTCTGTTCAACCGCACTGATGTCTCTGGTTCACCCGCAGGTGATGGAGCCAGACCATCGTGAGCGGATAAACGCTGCCTGTGACCTCGGCAATAGCACATTTCATGCGACTGGTATCAACCCTGGGTTCTTTTCTGACGTTGTGACAATGACGCTTTCGGGGCTGTGTTACGAGATTACGCGCGTGCATGCCATCGAAATCTACAGCTATGAGGCCCATACGTCTCAGACAACCATCGATCTGGTGAAACTCGGCAGACCCCTCGAAGAGGCACGGCAACCGAGGAAGTCCTCGGTCGGACCGGGTGACTCAGCAATATACATACTTGCTGACGCCCTGGGTTTTCAGGTCGACGAAGTCAGGAAGGAACGTGAACACTGGGCTGCCGATAGCACATTCGATATCACAGCAACCCAAATACAGGCAGGGACCCTCGGCGCTTACCGCAACATCTATCGCGGTTTTTCGAACGGAAGAGAAATTGTTACGTTTGAGTTTATCGGACGCGCGGCACCCCATTGCGCGCCGGAATGGTCCGCCCCGGCCCGCCAGGGCCAGCATCGGTGGGAGAACCGCATCTACGGCAAACCCGACGTTGTATCCTCGATTGAGGTGGGGCTTGACGATACGACGGGCATTGCGGGTGCAACAGCAACTGGGATGCGTGCAGTCAATGCGGTTGTCCCGGTATGTGCAGCACCGAAAGGGATTGTCACGATGAAAGACTTGAAATTGATTACTGCACCAATCAAATAATGACAGGTAAGCAAACGGACGCAACCTTCGAATCCTATTTGCCATTATCGGGAGATCGTCTCTTCGGCAAAACAGCTATCGTCACCGGCGGTGGGTCCTCGGGCGATTTAATGGGCACAGGTTCAGCCATGTGCGTCTTGTTCGCAGCACAAGGCGCCAATGTTGTCATTGTCGATAGTGATGGCGCGCGCGCCAAACACACTGAACGATTGATTCAAGGCATGGATGGTTCTGTCAGAACTGTCCTGTGTGATGTCAGGCTTTTCGACGAATGTTGCGAAGCGGTAAGAATTGCGAAACAAGAATTTGGTGGGCTGCACATTTTGGTGAACAATGCCGGTGTTGCCAGAACCGGTGGTGTCGCCTCGGTATCCGAAGCAGATTGGAACCTGGTGATTGACGTCAATATGAAAGGGACGATGAATATGACCAGGGCGGCTCACGCCGAACTGGCCGGGCAGAGAGGGTCGTCTGTCGTCAATATTTCCTCCATCGCATCCCAGCGTGGTTTTGGGGCCATTGCATATGCAGGCTCGAAAGGCGGCATTGTTTCAATGACGAAAGACATGGCCTGCACCATGGGTACATATGGTATTCGTGCTAACTGCCTGATCCCCGGATCGGTCACCACGCCCATGGTCGGGGGGATGGCTAATGAAGCAGGCCGTGCTGCAGCGAAGTCTGCAACCCTGCTTGGGCAAGAGGGTACGGCCTGGGATGTGGCCTGGGCAGCGCTATTCTTCGCCTCGGATGAAAGTCGATGGATAACGGCTACCACGCTGAATGTTGATGGCGGAAGTGATGCATATCCAGGTGCAAGACCAGCACGATAGAAGGTACCGTAACAGGCGACATAAATATCTATAAATTAGAATTATCTGTGTTCTATGTGGAGTATTGTGGCCATTTTACCCTAATACATATATATTAATTTGTTTCAGAAGGTCTTGTACATAAGGAGCCCAGATTAAGATGGATTTGCTTTTGGACAACGAGCAGCAACAGATCGTTGATGCGACGAAGTCATTTGTATCCGATCAGTTGCCGATTGAGAGATTGCACGGTCGGGATATCCCCTCGAGTCAGCTGGCCGATGATCTTTGGAAAGGCATTGCCGAACTCGGCTGGCTGTCTATGACTTTAAATGAGGATAGTGGCGGGGTCGGATATTCGGACGTCGAAGAGTGTCTCGTTTTTCGAGAACTTGGGCGAATGTGCTCGCCGCCGCGCATACTGTTTACCGCGCTTGCGGCAAAAGTGGCGGAGCGCTCGGGCTGCAATGAACTCGCCAGCAGACTTGCGAGGGGAGAAACAGCGGCTGGATACGCTGCGAAGGAAAATTACGGAGGGCATCAGTCCGCACTCAGCAGTCGTGTATTTGAATACCAGGACGCGGACTACGGGTTGTCGATGGATGACGAGCTGGCCCAACTGGTAGATACAAGGGGCGTAGTTTTCGAGCCCAGGCTTGGGCTGGACCGGTCGGTGTCGATGGCCATCAGTGACCTTTCTGATTGCCCTGTAGTGGCTGAAACACCGGTGCAACCTGTTCATCAATCCGCGGTTCTGTTGCAGGCAGCGATGTATGTCGGAATGGCAGAAGCCACGACCTCGATGATCGTCGAATACGCGAAAGTGAGAGAGACCTTCGGTAAGCCCATTGGATCTTACCAGGCAGTACGGCACCCGTGCGCGGACATGGCCATTCGGGCGGAAACCGCGCGGTGTCAATTGTTCTATGCGTCGCTGGTTCTGTCGGAATCCGAGAAGTGTGAAACCAGCGATGTGGATTTGCATGTTTCTTCAGCACGGGTGCTGGCTGAGCAGGCGGCTTGCAAGAACTCTGACGACAACATACAGCTCCATGGCGGCATTGGTGTCACTGACGAGTTCACCGCACACTACTTTCTCAAGCGTGCACAAACCATGAGGTTTTGGTTTGCAACGAATCGCGAACACCTGTCGACTGTTCTCAGTACCCCCATGACCCCCTCTAGATAGCAGATCGCCATGAACATAGATGAATCTACAGACGACAAATTGTTCCGTGAAGAAGCTCGAAACTGGCTGATGGCTAACGTGCCCCGGGATAAACGCCCCAGGGAAGACCGGTCAGCGCTGGAGTTTGACCGACACTGGCAGCACGTCCAGTTTGATGGTGGCTGGGCCGGTGTCAACTGGCCGCAGAAGTATGGTGGACGAGGTTTGTCAGGATATCGCCATATGATTTGGTTGCAGGAATGCGCGCGTGCAGGCGCCCCCGCACCGGGCGCCAACTACACAGGTCTGCACCATGCAGGACCCACTTTGATCGTTTGTGGCAGCGAGGATCAGAAGAAGGAGTATCTGCCCGCCATCTTGAAAGGGGAAAAGATGTGGTGTCAGGGATTCTCCGAGCCGAATGCCGGTAGTGATCTGGCGAGCATGAGGACCAAGGGTGTCATTGAGGGTAGTGAAATTGTTGTCAATGGACACAAAACCTGGACATCCAATGGTCAGTACGCGGATTATCAGGAACTGGTTGTGCGCACCGATCCTGAGTCCAAGCGTCATCGTGGGCTCACCTGGATTATCTGTGACATGAAAGCAGAAGGCATAGAATCGCGGCCTATCACCACCATGTACGGTAAGGCTTCCGTTAACGACACCTTTTATGACGATGTCCGATTGCCGCTGGAAAATGTTGTTGGTGAGATCGGGAAAGGGTGGTCCGTTGCCATGTCGACACTGTCCTTTGAGCGAGGGACAGGCTTTATTGATCAACAGGTCAAGATCTCGGAAACCGTCGAACGGCTCATCGAGATTGCGAAAGAGAGGAGACTGCCCGGCGGACAGTTGGCCATCGAGAATGCTGCAATCGCTGAGAAGCTCGCGTTTATCAAAGCCCAGACTCTGGCTATTAAATCATTTACATTGTCGATCCTGAGCGAAATTGAACGTAGCGGACAACCAGGCGCGGAAGGTTCAATGATGAAAGTTTATGTAACGACGGTCCACAAACACCTGTTTGAATTAGCATCGGAAGTTATCGGCCCCGAATTCATTGAATATGGTGACGATCCTGCGACAAATGAGTGGGCGTTTGAGTTTCTGTATAGCTGGGTCTACACGATCGCCGGTGGATCGAATGAAATCCAGCGTGACATTATCGCAGACCGGGTATTAGAGCTGCCGCGAGCGCGCTGAGAACCACCTCATTGGATCCCTGGGAGCTCTTTTGCCGGGAGTGGTTGTTACTGATCAGTGAGTCTCCCGCCTTTTTCTACAAGAGCGTCGAATGGAAATTCGACACTAAATGGTCCGGTCCTGGAGTTTCTGGAAAGGTCCTCGACCATCCACGATACCAACGTCCGTGTTGATCTTCTCGCTAATACTGCAGCGATTTCAGAGTCACTTTCGAGGATGGCATCAACGATCTTTGAACGGGTATCCTGATGTGATGAGATTCGATCCGCTCTCTCCCAGAAGAGATGCGAATCCAGCGTGGTTATCGAGACAAACTCAGACAAAGTGCCATAGAACAACTCGAGAACCTTGTTGTTACATGCCCGTCCCAGTAGCTGACCGTACTGTTGTTGCGCCTCAAAGAAGGCAACATACTGGGACTCGTTCCCATGCTGGAGATCCTCTTCCTTAAAAGAGAGCCAGTCTGCCTGCATATCAGGATCCCTGTTTTCCGCCGCCAGAGTCACCATTTCTATAACGATTGGTTCTATGGCAAGCAGCACTTCTTCGAGCTTGGTCCGTCGGGATTGCAGGTAAATTGCCGCGATGTGCGAAACACTACTCGGGTCGGGTCGAGTCGCGAAATATCCGCCCCCTGGACCGCGTCGAACATATAACAACTGCTCTTGACTGACTATCGCTGCGCCGCTTCGGAATGTAGGTCGGCTTACCTTGAATTCGTTAATCAGGTCATCTTCAGAACCTATCGATTCGCCCTCGGGTGTCGAAATAGCCTTCGCTCTTAACAGTTTGAGGACCTGGCTAAGTGGCGCTTCGCGTTTTTTCTTCTTGCCGTTGCTTTTTATTTCTAAATCTTTAGACATGAAATACCTTTTTTGTCTCGAACCTACCCTACTCTATTATGCCTGCGAGGTGATCTGAAAAAAACGGCGTTCTTCGGGTCATTCTATCACGACTGATGGATTATGTTGGCATTGACCTATTAAATATATAGAAAAGGTGAATAATATTGTTTGATGTGTGGGAATATTGACGACCCTTTCGTAAAGATATATATTTAATTGGTGTTTTGTGTTCCGGATTAGACGATGAACCTGGAGTTTCCAGCAGAAAGTGATGGGTTTCGACAGGAAGTCGTGTCTTTTCTGGAGCGTGAATGGGTGTCGCAGTCCAAAACGGGCTTACACAAAGACCTTGGCTTCGTCCGGGAATTTCGAGCCAGGGCAACAGAGGAAGGGTACCTGTACAGGGGAGTACCCAGAAGATATGGGGGTTCCGAACAGCCTGCAGACCCCATTCGCGCGCACCTGATTCGTGAATGTTTCCAAAAGGTTCGAGCACCCTTGGAATTTCCTGGGAATGGCGTTTCCATGCTGGCACCAACATTGTTGGAGTGCGGCACTGAGGCGCAGCGAGAACAGTTCATCCCCAAAACGCTCACAGGGGAGTACAGGTGGGCCCAGGGCTATTCAGAACCAGGCGCGGGGAGTGACCTGGCTTCATTGACTACTCGCGGTGTGCTCCAGGGTGATAATTGGGTTATTAACGGTCAAAAAATCTGGACCACACTGGCGTTCCAGTGTACCCACATGTTTGCACTTGTCAGGACAGAGCAGGAAGCAGGCAAGCACACGGGTATTTCCTATCTATTGCTGGAGATGGATCAGCCAGGCATCACCGTCAAAAAGATCCACCAGATATCAGGCCAGTCAGAGTTCTGTGAAGTGTTCATGGAAGATGCGCGTACCCCCGCGAACTGGATAGTCGGCAAACGTGGAGAAGGCTGGACGGTTTCGAAAAGCACTCTGAAGCACGAGCGCAATTCTATCGGCGGAGAACGGACGCTGCATCTCTTTGAGTCGCTGCTTAGGTTGGCTCGCAATACAACCATCGATGGACAGCTTGCCATTGATAACCCGGTCCTGCGCGATCGAATATTTGCAATCGAGGGCTTTGTTCGGGCACAGGTTTGTTCCGGGTACTTTCAGCTTACAAAAGCGATCAATGACGAGGGTGCCGGACTTCATCCTTTGATGAACAAACTGGGAGCGACCGCTACGGGGCTTGAAATTGCACAAATCGCCTCAGAGATCATCAATGACCGGGGTCTGTATATGCCATCCAATGAAGGTTCCGGTCGACGCAACCCGGAACAATGGTTGAACCAGATATTTGGTTCGTTGGCAATGTCCATAGCTGGCGGTACTTCCAATATCCAGCGCAACATAATCGCAGAGCGCGGCCTGGGTTTGCCTCGTGAGCCATCCAGGGAGGAATCTTGAGTGCATTTCGATCTGAATGAAGAACACCAGCAGATCCACGCGGCTGTCGAACGGGTTATCCGTGATCATGTCGATCTAACCGAGCTAACAAGAGGGCAAGGGGGCAGCGACGATATACGGCAGAAGTTGCAGCCGGTCTTGTCCGACATGGGACTATCGTCATTGCTGGCACCTGAAGACGCCGGAGGCATGGGGCTGGGCCTGCTTGGACTGTGTGCTCTGTCCGATCTGTTTGGCGAGAATGCAGTTCCAACGAGCACCATACAGCAGGCGCTGGGTGCATGGCTGGTTGCAGAGCACGGTGATGAACAGCAAAAGAACCGATGGCTGAGTGCGCTACTAGCCGATCAGGTCCAGGTGAGTTTTGCAATTTGCAGTGCTTCTGGAAGCTGGCTGCCAGAAGACTGGAACGAATCCGCCGCTGATTCCAGTATTCAGAAGCTCCATGTCGAATCACCCGAGGCGGGTCTATTCGTTGTCGCAACGAAAGACGGGTTGGTTTTGATTCCCGGCGAGGAGGTGGCAGAGCAAGGTGAACGCAGGGAGGCGCTGGATGTGACTCGCCCTCTGGGTCAACTCGAGTTCAAGACGACGGACGCGAGCCCCATTGGCGACTTTGGCGTGGCGCAACGTGTTTATGATGCGCTACTCATTCTGACCGCAGCGGATGCTGCCGGTGCAGGTCGCAGGGCGCTACATCTTGCTGTCGAATATCTCGAAACGCGCAAACAGTTTGGTCGGGCACTGGGGTCGTTTCAGGGCCTCAAACACCAGCTGGCCAACATGGCGGTTGATATAGAGCCGGCGATTTTTTTGTGCTGGTACGCGGCTCATCTGTGGGATCTTGAGGCGCATGAAGCTTCCCGGATAGCTGCGCTGGCAAAAGCTCACGCCACGGATGTCGCAGTGAAAACTGCACGGGCTTCGGTGGAGGCACACGGTGGTATTGGTTACACCTGGGAGTACCCGCTCCATCTGTTATTGAAACGAGCCATGTTCGATCGCATGGTTTACGCATCGCCGCAACGCTTACGAGAGCGTGTCGCACGCATATCTGAAGATGAGGCGGCTTAACGTGATATCCCGTGATTCATCCGGTGCGTGGGCGAGCGCGGTAAGAAAATGGAGGTAGAGGCAAGATGCCTGGAAACATCATCGTAGAAGAGCGCGGACACGTATTGCACCTGAAACTGGACAATCCTGAACGTCTGAACGCTCTGGATCGCGACATGTTTGTCGCGTTGGAGCAAGAATTCACACACGCTGGACAGGATCCCAATATTCGGGTCATTCTGATTTCCGCGACCGAGGGGCGTGGGTTTTGTTCTGGTGCTGATGTCAGCGGTCTGAAAACCGGAGCTGAAGGCGACGCTGAGGAACAACGGAAACAGGGTGTTCCACCGTTTACCGCCCGGCAGGCAAAAATCTTCAAGCCGACGATCTGTGCAGTAAACGGCATATGTGCAGGCGCGGGACTGCACTTTGTGGCAGATAGCGACATCGTCATTGCCAGTGAATCCGCCAGTTTTACGGATACGCATGTCAACGTTGGGCAGGTCAGTGCGCTCGAGCCGATTGGGTTGATGCAACGAGCATCGCTCTCGACTGTGTTGCGAATGGTCATCCTGGGTAAAGCTGAAAGGTTGGATGCACAAAAAGCGCTGGAACAAAACCTGGTTTCTGAGGTGATGCCTGCTGACAAATTGATGAATCGTGCCTGGGAGCTGGCAGAGATTGTCTGCGGTGTATCACCTGCATCTGTGCAGCGCTCGCTTAAGGCTATATATGCCTCACTGGAAATGCCGCTGGAAGAAGCGTACGAGAATGGTTTAGACGTTTTGTTCAAACACCGTGAGCATCCTGATGCACTAGAGGGACCCCGGGCGTTTCTCGAGAAACGAATAGCAAACTGGACTATGGATGATCCAGCATGAATTGGACGAACGAAACGCTCGCAGCGCACGGCTTGCACCCATCGGTAAATCGAGTTCCGATTCCTGACAGCCTTCAGGATGTCGCCAGTATCCTGGGTGAACAGGCAAAATTGCGCCCGAATGCTGAGGCGTTGGTGGGTCGTTTTGATCGTTTGACATTCAGCCAGCTGGATTCGGCGACCAATAGCGCGGCCGCCTTTCTAGAATCGTTGGGGATAGCACCGGCTTCGAGAGTTGCTGCGTGCACCGCAAATCACACTGACCTCATTGTTGCCTTCTTTGCAGTACAGAAGCTGGGTGCAATCTGGGTCAGTATCAACCCAATCACCACGGCATCAGAGAAAAAGCACCTGCTTGATACTTCCGGGGTTGCTGTATTCCTCGGAGATGATGATTCGGTTTCTCAGGTCAGAACAATCGAATCTGAGCTGCCACTTCTTGTTGCAACAATTGATATGGAGCCGGGAAACGAAGCTAGCGGCTGGGTCCGCGGACTTAAGGAGTTCGACGGAGCACTACCGCCAGAGGTCAATGTTGATCCCTGGGCGCCAGCGGGAATTGCATTTACCAGTGGCACGACCGGGTTTCCCAAAGGGGTGGTCCACAGTCAACACAATATGATGGTTGTGGCACGGATTGGCGAACTTAGAGGAACCCGAGATTCAGAAACAGTTACTGCAACGGCGTTACCACTTACGATTCTCAATCTCATGATTCTCGGGCCGGTCGCGGCGTTCAGTACAGGTTCGAAACATGTCTGTATCGATCAGCTGAATGCAGAATCCGTGGCGCACTGGGCAGAGACAGAGAAGATCAACACGCTGGCTCTGGTGCCGACCGTAGTTCAGGACCTGTTGACTTCTCCAAACATAAGCCGCGAATCACTCCGTTCTGTTACCAGCATGGCGGTGGGTGCAGCAACGGTGCCGCAGGGTTTGCCGGAACTCTACAAAGAGAGATTCGGGATGGAACCAGGTATTGGCTACGGTTTGACCGAAGCCCCAACGGGTGTCTCGAGCACATCAGAAGAGAGCCCAAAAGTACAGGGCGCTATCGGCCAGCCACTGATGCACCTGGAGGTATCCATTCAGGATGATCAGGGGCGGACAGTAGCGGCCAATGAGCATGGTGAAATTTGTTTTCGGGCGGTTCAGGAAGGCGAGTGGGCGCAGGTCTATTCGCCGACTCTGGGTTACTGGAACAATGCGGAGGCCACTGCCGAACTGTTGCGAGGTGGGTGGGTTCACACTGGCGATGTTGGAAGTCTCGATGAGAACGGCGAGCTGTTCATACACGACAGACGCAAGGACCTGATCATACGCGGAGGTGCAAACGTCTATCCCGCAGAAATCGAGCGAGTTCTTCGGCTCGATTCTCGGGTGAGGGATTGTGCTGTCGTCGGTCGACCTGATGAGCGCCTTGGAGAGGTTGTGGTGGCGTTCATTGAACCGTTCGATCTCCAGGATAGCGAGACGATTGTCAGTGAGCTCAAATCCCTGTGCGAGTCGGAACTGTCCAGATACAAGATTCCTGTGCAGTGGCTTGTAGTTGAAGCAATGCCTCGAAACGCCATGGGTAAAGTGATGAAACCTCATTTGAGAGATCGACTGCTGGATTCGTCCATAGATGCATAATCACAAAACCATTTCCCCTCCGGATCGATTGTTCTCGTCTGGAATTTTTATTAAGGAGTTGTTATGAGCACAGACGATATGATGCGGCACAAGATTACCGATGAAGGTGTGAGCCTGATGCGTGACAGGGTGGGTTACTCGAATCCGACGGTGCGATCAGGTACCCGACAGCTGCCCTGGTGGACGGTGACATCGCAGGATGCGATCCGTCATTTTGTCAACGGATATGGAGATGACAACCCTTTATATGTAGATCCGGACTACGGTCCCAAAACTCGTTGGGGTGCCCAGATCGCACCTCCTGGTTTTGTTGCCGCCGGTGGGCCTCATGCTCATAGGGAACCGTTGACGAAACCCGAAGGTGACGCAGAAAACGTAAGACCGGGAGATGAAGAAGATACGTGGTTCAAGCGGCTCGGACGCACCATACCTGACGATTTCCATGAGCGAACCAGGCGGGCACTCAGAGGCATTCAACTCTATTCATCCGGCATCGATAATTACTACTATAGACCCTATTATGTGGGTGATTATGCAGCTGGCTCCGCTGGTGGAGTGCATTCGGTTGATGAGAAAGAATCAGAGTTTGCCGGTAAGTCAGTCATCGTCGGTAACCAAAGTTTCTCGTGGAATCAGCGAGGCGAAGTCATGGACCTCGGCAGGAACTGGTTTGTCCACGCTGAGCGGCGCAAAGCGAAAAGTAGTAAGAGTAAAAAACCAGCACCAACTCATGCTTTGTACACGGACGAAGAACTGCAACGGATTGAGAAAATCTACGACGGTGAACGCGCGCGTGGGTCGGATACATTCTGGTACGAAGATGTTGAAGTAGGCAGTGCGCTGCCTGAAATGGTGAAGGGGCCGCTTCATCTGACCGATATGTGGAATCAGCATATGGGCGCTGGGTGGTTTGGATATGGCAACCCCGCGCTAAGACTCGGATACGAAAACAGAAAGAAGATGTCGGGGTTCTACAGCCGGACGAAATATAACTCCTGGGACGTCATTCAACGGGTGCATTGGGATGAAGCTCTTGCACAGGAAGTTGGCGTGCCTTTAATGTACGACATTGCGCCCACGCGCAATGCCTGGGTGCTTCACTACTGCACCCAGGTGATGGGAGATGATGCCTGGCTTTACCATGTCCACAACGAGCTTAGATCGTTCAACTTTTTTGGTGACACGACTTTTTATTCCGGCGAAGTCCGGGAGAAGAGGGTTGATGCTGAGCTTGGCCCGCTGATGGAAATCAGTATCTCCGGGATTAATCAGCGTGGCGTAGAGAACACGACCGCTACAGCTATCATCTTGCTTGCTTCTAAAGAATTCGGTGCCGTCAAGCTACCGTCACCTCCTGATCGAATCACCGAAAAAACCCGACAGTTGCACTGGGAGCGCGGACAGCAGCAGAAATGAGGCAGAGGACCGACGGACCACTGAGGGTAAGGAACGTAAACGGCGTCTAACGATTAAGGAAAAACCATGTCAATACAGAAACAAAAAGCTGAAGCTCTCGTCCTGAGTTTGGTGACAGGTCATGTTGATCCGTCTCTTCTAACGGATGACTGCGTGTGCTGGGCCCCCGGAGGCAACTCATTCACTGGTGAAACACTTTGCATGATGGTGGGAGTGCTGGCTTCGCTTTTTGAAGACGACTTCACGATGACCATCGATTCGATCATCGAAGAAGGTGAACGTGTTGCGGTGATTTCTCATTCCCGGGGAACTCTCACTGACGGAATCGTTTACGAAAATGAATATCACTATGCGCTCATATTCCGAGACGAGAAGATATGTGAGATGCGTGAGTATATGAACAGCGCTATTGTCGACGAGTTGATTAGGCCCCGCATCCAGGCAGCGATGATTGCCTCGGCGTCAGAAAGTAGTCAATAGAGCCTATCGGGAAGCTCAGGCATTCGTGGGCGGATTACATCGGGGCCGGGTTTTTGTTGTGGATCTTTCCTTCGCCGATTGGCCATCTTGCCTCGGTGGTTGCGGTTCCTGTACCACCGGGCACACCTTTGGGCTCACCAGCCTTTCATCCATGTGCGCAGAGTTTCAGTAGCACTGTCGATGATGCATCATATAATACCTATAGATTATATTTGGATAAATCGCGATAAATCGCGATAAATGGCGTATTTACTCTTGATGAATGAAGTGAATTCAAATTATACGTTACCGTACGAACGAATCGCAGCTCAATATTTTATATTCGAGAACGCTATAACATTTTGATAATAAAGGGATAAATAGAAATATCTCCAAGGAGATTCATTGAATTGTACATCTCGAAAACTTATGTTGATTAATATATATGTATTAACTATATTAGGTCCTAGCTAGGAGTAAATGCCTGTGCATGGTTTCTTCAGCAAATCGCGATTTTTCCGCGCTAACACAAAAAAATAAAGGGGAATCGAATGAAGCTCATTAAAGCTCGACAGGAAAACTGGGTGCAAAGTGTCGCTATAGTGATGGCGCTGGCTGTGGTTTCGACAGACTTGTTAGCTGAGGCCGGTCCAGTGCTAGAGGAAGTTCTGGTCCAGGCAACCCGTAGGGGGGCAACAAATGTACAGGACATTCCTATTGCTATTACTGCATTTACTGAATCTCAGCTAATCGAACGGGGGATCGTCGATCTCGAAGACCTTCCGCTGGTAGCGACATCATTCACCATGGACCCGGGCCAGATTATCTCGCCCTCATTTGGCATGCGTGGGGTTAACGTACCGGCTGATAACTTTTCCTTCGATAGTGCTGTTGGCGTGTACCTGAACGAGGTCTACGTGGCCCGGTCGGGCAACCGCAATACGATATTTTTTGACATTGAGACATTCGAGGTTTTGCGTGGTCCGCAGGGCACAACCTTCGGCAGGAACACACCGTCTGGCGCCATCGTCGTCAACCATCGCCGTCCCGGGGACGAATTGGGGGGGTATGTACGCGCAAATGCGGGTTGGGGCAGCGAAAACAGCCGCAACGCATATCGCGTTGAAGGTGCTGTGGACATCCCGCTCTCTGACAGTTGGGCTTTGAGGGTGGCAGGCTTCTATATCGACGATGATGGATGGGTCGAGAGCGAGGTCGAAGGTCATCGCCATAACGGGTCGAAAGATGACTATGCGGTTAGGGCGGTGCTGGTGGGGGATCTGACAGATTCCCTTGAATTGACCTTTATCGCGGAATATGACGAGTACGACCGCGGTAGTACAGTCACTCACATGGTGCAATTAAACGGGGGTGCTTTCGCTGGGGATCTACTGACTCAGTTCGCGGCCTTTGACCCGACGCTGACACCCGCCGCGGACGCGGCTGCAGCATTGATTGAATCTGGAGAAAAATACAAGGTCACCTCGACTGCGCCAGAAAACAATGAAGGCGATGCGCTCGGTTTGACACTGAAGCTCGACTGGAACATCAGCGACTCGCTTTCCCTTACGTCGATAACGGGTTACCGGGAGGTTGATCAGACTAGTATTACCTCAGCTACGGTTCCAACACCGCCGCTCACTGGTGTCGGAACAGATAACCTGCTCGAACAGGAACAACTCTCGCAGGAGTTCTTGTTGAACTGGACTGTCAACGACAACACTCACCTTCTTGCCGGGCTGTTCTACTTTGAAGAAGAAGGCGTGGATGAGAATTTGCTACCTGAACGGGCACTTGCCTGGGCCGCGCTCGGTGCTCCCTTGCCGGGTGGGTTTCCGATATCAATTCAACTGCGCGGTGATGACATAAAGAACACTGCCCTCGGTGTCTTTGCGAGTGCGACCGTTGATCTTTCTGATGCCTGGTCGGTTCAGGCGGGTGTTCGCTACACCGAAGAAGAGAAAGAAGTTTTTGTCGATAGTTTCCTTGATCTCAGCTTTGTCGGGGCTGGACAGGTACCGTTGGCAATTGGGCACGAAGAGTTTGACGACGAAGTCACGACCTACGACATGAAGTTGATCTGGACGCCGCGAGACGACCTGATGACCTACGCAAAATTCAGCACTGGTTATCGAGCGGGTGGCATAGGATTTCGCGCTGCGAATGCCTCGTTCGAGCCTGAAGAAATCGATTCCTGGGAATTGGGTCTCAAATCGGATTTCCAGATCGGTGATATGCCGGTTCGAGCCAACCTGGCCGCATACTACAACGAATATGTAGATTTCCAGCTTCCCATCGTTCTTCGCAACCCCACTCGCCAGACTGTCACCAATGCAGGTGAGGCAACCATCCAGGGCCTGGAAGCTGAGCTGCTCGCGTATCCGACCCAGAATCTTGCTCTGTCTCTATCGGTGAGCCTGCTTGATGCTGAATATGACGAGTTCATCGTCGAGGGGCCGTCCGCTCTCGGGAACGGTGATGTCGACCTGGGTGACAATGAACTGCGCCGGGCGCCTGATGTGACGCTAAACCTTAATGTGAACTATGTCGTTCCGCTGAAAAATGACAGTGATCTCGTTTTCAACCTGGGGTATACGTACACGGACGACTATGAAACGAATGTCGTGTTCCAGACTGGCTCGCCGACAACAGATTTGCTTGGTGACCCGGTTGCTCTGCGCACAGAGAATTTTCATCAAGATGGATTCGGCAATGTAAACGCCACGATCACGTGGAGGAATGCGCTGACGAGGGGTGTTGACGTTTCTCTGTGGGGACGGAATCTGACTGACGAAAACATAATTGTATATTCGTTGTCTACGGCCGAAGCCAATACAGTCATCTGGAGTGAGCCTCGCAGCTACGGTTTAAACTTTAACTATTCATTCTGATCGAGATGCTAAATGCGCGCAGGGGTTAAACCCTGGCGCAATCACCGAACAGATTGTGGGTACACAATAAAGGGCACGAGGAGTTGAACATATCATGACAGAAGAAGCTGAATTCGTTAGACCGGAACATGTCCCTGAAGAACTTGTTATTGACTATGACATATCAGTTCAGGCAGGGGTTGACCGGTGCCCCTTTGAAGCAAATGCGAAAGTGCATGATCTTCCTGACATTTTCTTCGTGGCAGGAAGTGCTGCCAGACGAGGCGCGTCCTGGGTGATTTCATCGAGAGAACTGGCACTCGAGGCCTATGCAAAGGCAGATATCTTCTCAAGCAACAATGCTACAGGGTTTCTGCGTATTCTCGGCAAAGACATGGATCTAATTCCCGTCGAGATTGATCCGCCGTTACATGCGCTGTATCGCAGAATCCTGAATCCGGTGTTTACGCCTGCGGCGTTGTCCCCGCTGGAAGGTGAGCTGCGCGGTCGAGCACGGGAAATGATCCAGGGCATCCTGAATCAGGATCGGTTCGAGTTTGAAACGTCGTTCGGACGCCCATATCCGGTCAGCATTTTTCTGGATTTGATGCGATTGCCTATCGAGAAACTGGAAGAATTTGTTGAATGGGAAGAACTGCTGCTTCACGGGAAAGACATGGAGGATGTTTCTCGGGGGGCACAGCATATATTCGACTACTTGGCTGAGATCATTCCGCAGAGAAAAGAAGATCTGGATGACGATCTGCTTAGCTTAATCATAACGGCGAAAGTCGGTGACCGGAATATCACTGATGATGAGATATTCGCCATGAGCTTCCTCATCTTCTTCGGCGGTCTGGATACGGTCGCTGCCACGATCAACTTCATTTTCAAGCATCTTGCAGAAAATCCACAGGTTCAGCAGCAATTGCGGGATGATCCGACGCTGATTCCGAATGCAGTGGAGGAATTTCTGCGAGCGTTTGCAGTAGTTAATTCACCCCGGGTTGTGAAGCAAGATGTCGAATTTCACGGCGTTCAGATGAAGGCAGGTGATCGCGTGACAATCCTTTCGGCCCTGGCCGGCCGGGATCCTGACTGGATTGATAATCCGGAAGTTGTCGATGTGACGCGCGGAAGGTTGCGGCACCTTGCATTTGGTTCGGGTCCGCATACCTGCGCAGGCGCGAACCTTGCGCGAAGAGAACTGCGAATTGCGATTGAAGAGTGGATGAAGCTTGCACCGGCATTCAAAATCGATCCGGACGATCGTGCAATAACCAGTGCACACGGCGTGTTTAGCGTAAAGCGATTACCGCTTGTCTGGGATGTAGACGCAAGATGACAGATCTGGCAGGTAAGTGCGCGTTAGTCACTGGTGGGGCATCGGGTATTGGACGCGCGACAGCTTTCGAGTTGGCCAGTACAGGCGCTGCCGTACTCGTGTGTGATGTCGATGCTGAAGGAGCGGAATCGGTTGTCACACAGATTGATAAATCGGGCGGTAAAGCTGACGTGTTTTGCATGGATATTTCCGATTATTCGCAGGTGACAAAGGCCGTTGAGCATTGCGTGTCAATCTTCGGGGGGCTGCATATGGCCGCAAATTGCGCTGGCATTACGGCAGGTGGCGCTCTGGTTGCAGATGTCTCTGAAGCGCAGATCGACCGATCGATAGATATCAATGTAAAAGGCACCTGGAACTGTTTGCGCGCCGAGTTGCCCGCAATTCTAGAAAGCGGCGGTGGCGCTATCGTCAATGTTTCTTCAACCATGGGGCTGGTCGCTACGCCGATGGCAAGTCCCTACATCGTAGCGAAACATGCCTTGATTGGCCTGACCAAGGCAGCGGCGATGGAATATTCCGCGATGGGCATCAGAGTCAATGCGGTATGCCCCGGTGGAACTGATACTGCGATGCTGGACGACCAGACAAAGAAAGCGCTCGTCCCGTTGCACCCTATTGGGAGAATCGGCCAACCGGGAGAGATTGCATCGGCCATCGTATTCCTGTTGTCTCCAGCAGCTTCATTTGTAACGGGTGTTGCGATGCCGGTGGATGGTGGCTGGACCACTCACTGATGTCGCGGTCCAAGAGAGAGGTTCAAGATGACCATCGGTAAAAAAATCAAGGTAGTCGCTGATCGCGAGACGTGTTTCGGAGGTGGGCAGTGTGTGTTCTGGTCACCTGGGGTTTTTGACCAGGGTGACGATGCGCGTGTGGTGATACTAATGGAGTATCCGCCTGAGGCTGAGTACGAAAATGTGATTGAAGCTGTCGATGTTTGCCCTTCGCAGTGCCTCAAAGTTCTTGAGGTTGATGGTTAGCGAAACGAACGGATAGCGTTCAAGTAATAGCTTTGAAAGAGAAAATTATGGGAAAAAGTCAAGAACACAGCGGATGCGAACTGATTGAGGAAATGCTGCAAACCTCGAACGACGATCTCTGGTCCTGGGATCAGGAAAAGAGGGAGTCCTTGCAGCTCGAGGTGATAAAAAAACGATTTGCCAGCTTACGGCCACTGGTTAAACAACTCGATAAGTTGGCTACATTGCAGGATGTCGACAACCTCAACGAGCTGGAAGAAGTCGCTCCACTATTGTTCCAGCACACCGTGTACAAATCCTATCCGATCTCACTGATCGAGAAAGGCCGTTTTGACATGCTGACCAGATGGCTCGACGGGCTTACCGCACACGACCTATCGGGTGTGGATGCAACGGGCTGTCTCGGATTTGATGACTGGTTCGATGTTATAGAAGCACAGACGGATCTGGTACCCAACCATTCGACCGGGACAACGGGTAAGTTGTCAATTATTCCGCGCGACAAACTTGAAAACAGTCGGTTCGAGCGTATGTTGGTCTCGCGGGGAGGATTCGGTGATGAGCCCAACCGGTTCGAGCTGCTGTGTTCGGATGGCTCTCCTGTGCCCATCGTTTACCCTTCATACCGGTACGGCCGTCATGTTGCTCAGCGCATGCTAAATGGGCTGGTTCGTGCTATCGGATCCGAAGAAACGACGTACGTGCTTTACGACGAGCTCTTCAGTGCTGACGTTGCGTCGCTGGTAGGCCGTGTACGTGGCGCAACAATGCGTGGTGAACTCGATGAATTGGAAATCGACCCGGAGCTGATGGAGAGGTTCAAGTCCACGATGCAGCGACAGGAAACAGGTGAAAAGGACCAGAAGGCGCTGTTGGATCGAATTCTAAATGATCTCAAGGGTCGTAAAGTCTATGTTTTTGGCGTCGTGCCTTTGCTATTCAAGTGGGCGGAGATAGGCGAGCAATTGGGACTGGATCACATATTTGCACCGGGAAGCATAGTGGCGAGCGGCGGTGGTCTGAAGGGTGTGGAGTTGCCCGATGACTGGAAGTCTCGCATAGAAAACTTTCTTGGGCTGGAGATCGGCACCGGCTATGGCATGTCAGAAAACATGAGCAGCCCAGCGACCTGCCCCGAAGGCAAGTATCACCCCACTCCCTTTACGGCTCCCTTTGTTTTGGATGTCGAAACCGGCGAGCCCCTGCCGCGAACGGGAACGCAGACTGGGCGCTACGCGTTTTTTGATCTGCTGGCTGAATCCTTCTGGGGTGGATTTGTCACAGGAGACAAAGTCACGATGACCTGGGATGGTTGTAGCTGCGGGCGAAAGGGGCCGTACCTCGAACCGCTGGTTGAACGGTTTAGCGAGCTGGATGAAGACGGCGATGACAAGATTAGTTGTGCCGGATCGGCTGATGCACACGAGGAGGCGATGGACTGGTTGGTTTCCCAGGCTGATACGCTCGACAATTGAGCAGCAGGACAACTTAAACTAGGTATTTTGGATATGGATGCACAAACTAAAACGGTCGTACCGCTTATTCTTCGCGGGCAGGTTATAGATGCCGATGTTCAGGAGTTTCAGATGCGTCAGGGAGCGGGCTCGTTTTTCGCGCCCGATGTGAGCAAGTATCTTAACAAGCTACCGACCTCACCGAAATCGCTCAACGATCTGTACTCGCTTGACCTGGAAGAGATCATCAAGTTCATGGTCGAGGTCGGTGGCGCGCTTGATATGGATATCAATGAGCACGTGCGGGCGGCGTTCGAAGCGAGCGTCCTGACGTCGGGTATTGCAGAACCCATACTTGATGGAATGTATCGAGGCCTGTCCAGTACCTATACCTACGAGTACATTACTCGATTTGTCGATGTCCAAATTGGGCGTGAGTACCTGGAGGGTTGGGTTGAGGTCGACATTTCGGATTCCAATAGAGCGTCTATCGAGAAAATGTCCGTGCGCGCCGTGGGCGCCCGGGCTCTTCATATCATCGCGGGAAACACACCAGGTGTCGCGTTCCTGACGGTGCTGCGATCTGCTATTACGCGGTCTGATTCGATTATCAAGCTGCCGTCGAATGATCCTCTGACTGCCGTTGCAATCTTGCAGACGATGATTGATATGGCACCGGATCATCCGGTAACGAAGCACCTGAGTGCAGCCTACTGGAAAGGCGGTGACGAGCGAATTGAAAAATCACTGTACCACCCACGCAATGTCGAGAAGATTATTGCATGGGGCGGCTTTGATTCGGTCTCTCATATAGCAAAATACCTTCAACCCGGAATTGATCTCATCACGCTCGATCCTAAACACAGTTGTTCAATCATCGGCCAGGAGGCACTGCGAAGTGATGAAACAATCGGCATGGTGGCGCAGTTTGCGGCGCGCGACATTGGCGCCTTTAACCAGGAAGCCTGTGCTAATGCGCGTGTGATTTATGTGATCTGCGACGAGTCGGACCCGGAGCAAATGGCTCAGCTGAACAAACTGGGACAGCGTGTTCTTTCTTCGATCCAGCGTCTGCCGGAAAGGATGAGTACACCTGCCAAGTCGGTTATTCCTGAACTTCAGGAACAGATCGCCGGAGTGGAAATGCAGGAAGATTTTTACAAGGTGTTCAAGACAGATAGCGACAAAGACGGAGCAGTCATCGTCTCTCAGTTTGATGAGGCAGTAGAGTTTTCGGACCTGCTTGCCAATCGAACCGCTAATCTGGTGCCCGTATCCTCTGTAGATGATGTGCTCAAGCGTATTAGTGCGGCTTCGCAGACAGTTGGTGTCTATCCCGATTCTTTGCGGAGAGAGATTCGCGATGAACTGGCCTTGCGTGGCGCTCAGCACATCATTCCGTTGGGAAAGGTCATGCAGATGGGAGTGCTCGGACCGCAAGACGGACTGAGCGTTGAACACAGAATGCTTAAATGGATACGTGATATGGATTTGAATATGGGCAACGAGTTGCAGGTTAGAGAATTGGGATCGTTCAACAACAAGAATGTATTTGGTTTTTTTGAACCAACGATTGAAGCGTCCTATCCGACGACAACGATGTACGGGATGAGAGTTGATGCGCTTGTACCCAGTGCTACTCTGAGAGATGAAGATGGCAACTTATGGAATGTTGTTCGCTATTTCGATCATGGTTCCACAACGGGTCTTCTGTTGCGCACGAACAAAGATGGCAGAAAGATGTGGCAAAACTTAACGGAAGCTGACGACCGTGCTTATCTGGGTCCTGTCATGAATTCGAATGATGAGATTGTGCACACTGCCATCGGTGTTAAACAATGGGATAATCGGCAGCCGTTTCGGTATCGTCGGTGGGTAGACAAGATGGAATGGCAGGAAGGTGACCTCCTGTCGCTCACCGGTGTCTCTGCTGCTCCAGGTCTGAGCTGGTACTCACCGAATGAAAAAGGTGGGTGGATGTTCACTTCCTACCTCACAAGAGTAGAAGGTACTATCATGGGCCGAAAGTGCGAAGGGTTTTCTGAATTTGGCACGTGCTGGTCTGCTCCTGGCGTCAGTTGGAACGAAACCTATATGCAACGCGGTGGCGTGTGGCTGATCGTGTGCAATGAGTACACCGATGGTACTCGAGACCTTTGCCACATTGGCTACAACGTAGGTGACTGTCAGTTCGCGATGATGGCAACCGAAAACGGGCCTCGTGTGGTCACGCGCGATGTCTCCCTTGCTATTGAACTCGACAAGGGAGGCTATCCGAAGCAGCTCGACTACGTGATCGACGGTGAAAAGTGGTGCTGGCAGGGTACCCCCGATGGTGACCTCGGCGACCCGAACGTCGGTGTCGAGCGGGGCCGTGAAGGCATCGCGAGGAGAGAGGGCGATACAAGGGAGCTTAGCCTTGCTTATGCTTGGGTCAACTTCTTTTCAGACTCGCGAATTGATTCGCTTGTCGTGTAGACAGGACGCAATGTATCCTTCGTTAAAACAGGCGTTGAGTCGATCCAGCCTGCACCGGCAACGCTATCGCCGAGCCGTTTAGTCGGGAAAAACCAGTAGAGGATCCGCAATAGAGAATCGGTGAGTTATGCAGGCTAGGGGGATTCCTTGCCCTTGGTTAGGTAAGATTCGAAAGGAAACTCGCCAAACGGACCGGTTCGGGATGTTCTGGAAATATCTTCGACCATCCATGACACATTCATCCTCGTGGTTCGCCTGGTAAGCACTGCGGCGATTTCCTTATCGCCTTCGATAATGGCATCGATTATTCGCGCTCGTGCGTTGCACAGCGCTTTGATGCGATCGGGCCTATCTCGGTAAAGATCTGCATCCGGTGTGATCATGGCGCAGAATTCGTACAGCGTGGATAAAAACAGCTCGAGAACCTTGTTATTGCATGATCGGCCCAACAATTGGCCGTATTGTCGCAGTGACCGGAGGAAGGCAATGTAGTCGGTGCCGTCTATGTATTGCTCTTCCGTCTCCCGAAAGGAAACCCAGTCGGCTGCGATCTCCGAATCCTTGTTCTCGGCCGCCAGGATGGCCATTTCGACGGTAATGGGTTCAATGGCGAGCAGTACTTCTTCAAGTTTGGTTCGTTGAGATTGCAGGTAAATTGCAGCGCTATGGGAAACCCCGTTTGGATTGGGTCGTGTTGCGAAATAACCTCCGCCCGGTCCGCGCCTGACAGTGAGCAATTGTTCCTGGCTCACGATGGCAGCACCACTTCTGAAAGTTGGACGACTCACCTTGAATTCATCGATGAGGTTCTCTTCCGATCCGATGGAATCGCCATCAGGGGTCGCTAATGCTTTAGCCCTGAGCATTTTGATTACCTGGCTAAGAGGTGCTTCGCGGTCTTTATCACTATCGCGCTTTTTGTTGATTTTGGTTTCCTTTTGTTTTCATAACCTGTCGTAATCGGATTACTTGTAACTCTAATCTATCTCACTTCCCTATTACCGAATATATTATATACATAATAGTTGCCAAAAAGGGATGTAAACCTATAAAATAACGCGTATTATCGGCTGTTTGGGATGAAATCCTATTATAGATATATATCATATAGGAATGCGGTGGGTGCCTGAATCTGCCCGCGATGCCCCTTTGCAAGTTGTGATCGCCCTCCGTTCAAGCTCGTGGGGTCCGATAGAGTTAGTAGTTTAACGTGTGCTCAGGTAGCGGGTTCGTTTGCTCTCCCTCGGCATCCCCGCTCCTGAGCCCACTTGAATTCGTCCCCAAAAGGTCGCAGGAGTAGATTTTGTTAATTTCCAATACCAGTGATAGCTCTTCGGAATTCAAAGAGATAATTTATTCGGTGGACGCATGTATCGCGACAATTACGCTGAACCGTCCCTTGAGAGGTAATCGACTAACCCGAAGGATGTTGCAAGAAATCAGAAGGGCACTGATTCTCTCTGAGAATCATGCCGATATTGTCGGAAATATCATCACGGGGTCTGGAGACTGTTTTTGCCTGGGGGTCGATAAGTCAATGGCTAAATCCGGCGGGCTCAGCTCGAATCTGTTGCCAATATACATTTTTCAACTCAGCAAGCCTGTTGTAGCGGCAATTAATGGACCGATGTGTGGTCTTGGATTTACGTTGGCGATTTTTTGCGATGCACGCTTTGCTGACCGGAATGCAACGAGTAGAGTTTCGTTTCTAGAAAATGAGCGCTGTGCTGAAAAGGTGACAGTTTGGATGCTTTGGCAGATTGGTGGGCCGCACATTGAGCGGCATCAGTTTCTTCGTCAGATTGATCTGACAAGTCTGGATTTGCATGAAATGAAAATTATAAACCAACCCAGCGAACCTGGTGAGAGTGCACGAGATGCGATGTTATATATTCACCAGATTCTGGCAGTGACTCCTCAATCTGTGATCGCTCAAATCAAACACAATTTGTACGCTGTTCTGAAGAAAGAACTACGGGCTGTCCTTGAGTAATTCTGCCGTTGACCATGGTGCTATATATAGTAGGAGGATCAGAAGTTGCCATGGGGATCAGGTTTGTAGTGATTAGTACGCGTCGCAAAATATCCTTGTTGACAGAAAGGCTAAAAGTCGAGGTGATGATTTCTGCGGCGTACACATGCAAGATATTGGAGCTAGAAACAATTTGAGCGTCGAATTCGACAGCTTAGTTTTTTGATTCTCTGGGGCTAGAATGATACGTGAAGCCGATGTAGCTAACGCGTCAATACTCCAGAGAATTGTTGACGCGGCGATGCAAGTGATTATTGATTCAGGTAACGCTCGGCTGACGCTTGACGAAGTTGCAGCGAAAGCTGGAGTGTCAAAAGGCGGCTTGCTCTATCACTTCCCTAAAAAGCGATTCCTTCTGAAATATCTTATGAATATTCATGTCGAACGAGTTGAGGAAAACGCTCGCATCGCGAGAACAGACCTTGCAGGAGTGAACAAAACGTTACGCAGCCAGATCTTAGCGCAATCCGATATGTTTGTTGAAGCTCACAACATGGCTAGTGTGCTATTAACAAATGCATATGATGACCCGAACCGGCTCGCTCCCATGAAGGCAAAATTGAAGGGCCAGTTGGGCTCAGTCATTCTGGAGGCGGAAGATGATATCCTCGCTGCGGTTATTTTTTTGGCGTTGAGAATAGAAGATATAGACGCCCCCTCCTAACCGAGGGCTACCATCAATGATGGATATCTCCATCTACGATGGATACCTCTACGTGGTACGTTAATCCACCACAATTTGAAGATGGAGGCGTCTATGAAAAAGAACATAATGTATGTCGGGCTGGATGTCGATGATTCCCATTACCACGGTGCAGGTTTCGACAAGCTTACGGGAGAGGCGGTCAGCTTCAAGTGCCGACCGACACTCAAAGGCTTGATTCGGCAGCTTGAAAAACTCGAAGTGTACTTCCCGGACGGTTCGCTCAGACTTTGCTACGAGGCATCTTACATCGGCTACTCGCTACAGCGAGACCTGGCCGCGTCAGGGTACCACTGTGATGTCATCGCACCTGGCAGCATTCCCCGCAAGGGCGGATCCAAGTCGGTGAAGACTGATCGCATAGATGCACTGGATCTTGCACAGTTCCACGCCAATGATTTACTGACGATTGTGCAGGCTCCGGATGTCACGATGGAACAGGACCGTGACCTGATACGGTCGAGACAGCACACGATGCAGCAACAAGGTCACATTCGTCGTCATCTGCAGTCGCTGCTGCGCCGCAACGGGCTCTACTACCGGTCGGAAAACAAAACGCGAACCCACTGGACCAAACAGCATTACTGCTGGCTTGAACGTACTATCGAAGACTGCACGGGTTCACTCAAAATCAACCTGCAACTGCTGCTTGCCCAGATCAAGTCACTGGATGAAATCCTGACGACTTACAGGCAGGCAATTGATGCTATGGCGGCCAGCCCCGGGTACCAGGAACCGGTGTCGGCACTGACCTGCTACAAGGGCGTCGAGAATCTGTTTGCCATGACCATCATCACCGAGATCGGTGACATCAAGCGGTTTGCTCATCCCCGCCAGCTCACTGCCTGGGTGGGGATGGACATCCGGGAATACTCTTCCGGCGGCAAGCAACATCGTTTTGGCATCACGCGGGAAGGCAACCGCTATCTGCGCACTGCCTTTATCGAAGCCAACCAGCGTGCGTGGGTATAGGAAGAATTAGCCACATTTCTGCTTGATCCGCCAAGTACATGACCTCTCTGAAAATGAGTTTAGCTTCAGTTCTCGTTAGAAATGTGGTGGTTTTGACGAACTAACGAACTGGATCGTACGGATAATCTCGGATTCTTTGCCATTTCAGGCCACAAGATCGAGTTAAATTCTCCAGCGTTAGCAGATGTCAGAATAGTTGAGCCGAGTTCGAAAACAGACCCTCTGGCGGTGAACGGTTCCTGGTCTGGGACGCCTCATCCAGACGCAGGTGTTTCAGTATTTTTTCGATAACTTCAGGATCTTCAATACTCGCTATGATCTTTACGTTGCCGCCGCATTTTTCACACTTCTCTATTTCAATGGCAAACACCCGCTTCAGGCGTTGTGCCCATGTCATTGAATAGGCTTTGTTCTTGACCGATTGTAAGACCTGTTCCGATTCATCTTTCGACTTTCCTGGGACGACATACTCTCTCAACTTGCTCCTGGGGGAGAAAACACCATGAAACCGGGTAAGGTTAACTCGCGGCCTGGGTACCAGCGCCGCCAGCCGACCCATAAATTCCATGGGGCTCAACACAACGTGCGAGGTCCCATCATCATAAGGGGTCTTCAATGCAACAATCACATTGCCATTGCTTGCCAACGATAGCCGTCGCTCCGCAATCGCGGGTCTCGTGATATAACGGCATAATCGTTCAAGCTTCTTTCGCTGATGGGACTTACAGGCCACCCCTGCATGTAGTGAGAAACCCGCTTGTTTACTGACCAGCTCACTTACCTTCATCCGATTCTCTTTCGACGGCACAGCCTGTAAGGTCAGGGCTTTCTTGCCCTGATTCGGCCCAAAGGCCAGCCGATAGGTGATAGAAGCGCCAATGATGCCGTGCATGGCATCTTGTTCATCAGGAACAAGGTCCAGATACTCGAACTCCGCGTCCCGGTATAGATACCCTGCCCGTTCAAGATATCGGGAAACCCGCTTGGCGATCGTGTGGGTAATCGTGTCGAGATCTTCAGGCGTAGGTGGCTTCACCGGCCAGAAGTAACCATTCGAGTCATAAACACCATTGAGGTAAAGCATGTGGAAATGTAAGTTGAGGTTAAGGGCTGAGCCGAAGCGCTGTATCAATGTCACCGCACCGCTTTGCGTCCCTGACTTCACCGTTCGCCCCGACCGTTTGATCAGGAATATACTGATCACTCGGTGCACGATGTTCAACACGCGGCTCATCACTTGGGGGTTGGTCGCAAACAAGTAGCGCAACGGGAATGGGACGCTCAACACCCACTGCCTGATCGGCCTCTTGGGCAAGACCTCGTCAACCAGGTGCGCAGCACTGTCAGCCATGCGCCTGGCGCCACAGGAGGGACAGAATCCACGGCGTTTGCAGCTAAACGCAACCAGCTTCTCGTGATGACAGGAATCACATCGAACACGCAGGAAGCCGTGCTCTAGGCGACCACACTTCAGGTAATCCTCAAACTCCCTGACGACATAACCAGGTAAGGACCTACCCTGCTCCACTAGCATGTTCTGGAACCGGGGCCAGTGTTCTTTTACCAGCTGATAAAGTAGCGTGTTCTCGGGCTGGTGTCGCTGGTACTGAAATGGGCCAACTGGCCAGAAGTCGTCCTGTAATGCGTTGGATGGCAAGATCGAGTATCACAATGGAGTTGTGACAAACAGCCTTACCCCTCAACGACCAACGCAGTACCCGTGTTCACAGTATAGGTGAGAGAGGCTCTTCTCTGAATCTATGTGCGAATACAGCAAAAACCCATGCGGGAGATTTGCGGGACACAGTAATGCAGGGTTGTGCGCTGTGGTGCATGGTTAGCAACGGACGCACCGGTAAGTTATTGATTTAATTAACGTGAATTAAAGATTTTCGTTTTGAAAATCCCCGTGTCCCTGGTTCGATTCCAGGTTCGGCCACCAAATTCCTGGCTTCTCGCTTTGCGAAAAACATCAATAACCAACTCCCAGAAGGTTATAGCGCTGTCACCCCGAAGGCATTTCGTACTGGTGTGGGTTTTTCTATCATTTCGGCGATAAGAATGCGTTGGCCAAGGCGCTCGTAGAAAGGTATTTATTGGCCGATGAAATCGTATTTAACGATCTCCTTGAACAAGCAGATAACTTATCCGAGGACCCTCTGCATCGCATACTGATATTCCTGAAATTATTTTCAGAAACCATGCAGGATATGGAGAGAAATCATCCAGGATGCCGCATCGCAAGCTTCACCTAAGAGAGTTATCAGTTTGACGACGAAATCAGAAATCTAATCAAGTCAGGTGTGCTGAGTAGGCGGAAAATGATTTTGGAGCGTCTCTCGGAGGCCCCCGAGCGTTATCCGCAGCAGGTTGATTTAGATCTTGCCAGCCTTGCCGACTTATCGCATTGATAGACTTCTGCCCTAACCAAACAAATGTATGAAGATCGATCCAAGGCGTCCGTCCATCATAAAGTGGGCGAGCATGCCGGGGAATATGCTGCGCGTTTTCGCATAGATCAGACCAAAAATCCATCCGCCGATAATTTGGGTGAGCAGCACCACGAATGCATTCAGGTAGCTCTCACCATTTGCATAGAATTGGGGACCGAAGAAATCGACCGGTACGTGAGCTAACCCGAACAGAATGCCAGTGTAAATCCATGCTTTTGTTGGTCCGACAACTCGTTCAAATTTGCCTTGGATGATCACCCGGAAGAAGAACTCTTCAATAAAAGCCGGTTGGTAAGCTGCAATCGCGACAAATGCCCATGACATTGGTTCAAACGAGCTGTTGAAGACCGGCAACATCCCCGCTAACCCAAAGAGAGCCAATCCGAAAACAATCATTGGCCATGACTTTGGCAGGGTAAATCCAAAATCGTGCCAGCGCCATTTCCGAACCAACGCCATGTAACCAAGCGGCAGAATGAGCCAGGGAACGACCGCATAAGCCATGTGCTCAAGAGCCACTGCTGTTGTTGGAACGGAAAGTTCTTCCTGGCTACGTGTCAGCAAAAACGCGGTGGATGCAATCATTGCAAGCAGCCAGAAAACCCCAATTTCAGCGATCTCGCGTTTTGGGTTTACGGATGTCTTCCACTGATCGGGATACCACCCGATCCACCGGTGCATGACATATACAATTGCTAATGGAAGCAGCAGATTAAACGCAAGGCCAAAAACGATATCCATAACTATTTCCTCGTTCTCACCGGCGACAAACTATTGCGCGAGGGTCATTTTCGCGACTTCAATCAACGCGACCGCCCAGTCATCAGGTTAATCATGCATCAAGTATAGGAAGAATTAGCCACAGTTCTGATTCATCAGCCAAGAGGATAGGAATTATAACAGGGCTTTTTGATCGAAAGTCTGAGTATCGAATTAGACCGGTTACCTGCTTGTTTGATGAAAGCGTCTAGTGGTCTGACGAGTAGTGGTTGAACGCTACCAGGGCTTGAACCCGTGCAGCGCATGCTAATCACTTGATTCCATGCCCTGCGTCAAGTTGTGGGTTCGACGGCAGTGCCGGTTTTGTGTTGCGCGCCGAGGTAAAATCTCAGATACCGTGATCAGTAATAACTGAGGTATTGCAAGACAACGGGTAGTGTGAAGGTCGTTATTAGCGCCGACAGCGCCATGGCCAATCCGGAAAAGGCGCCCATCTCCTCGCTTAATTGAAGGGCCCGGGCCGTACCTATGCCATGGCTGGCGGTGCCCATGGCGATGCCTTTTGCAATATCGCTGCGGATGCGTAGCAGCTTAAACAGACTGGGTCCGATCACTGCGCCTAAAACGCCCGTTATCACGACAAGTCCTGCTGTGAGAGATGGCAAGCCGCCAATTTTTTCAGCGATGCCCATGCCAACCGGTGTTGTGACCGACTTTGGTGCAAGGGACAATAAGGTGGAGTGTGAGGCGCCCAGCAATTCTGCGATCCAGATACCAGATAGTACGCTACTGAGCCCACCTAACAATATGCCACCTAAAATGAATCCCCAGAGTCCCTTTAATTTTGGGATTTGCCGATACAGAGGAAAAGCCAATGCGACCGTCCCTGGCCCCAGCAAAAAGTGGATGAACTGGGCACCTTCGAAGTAGGTTTCGTAGGATGTGTGAGTGGTTTTCAATAGAATGACCAGTACGATAATTGAGACCATGACCGGGTTTAATCCTGGCCATTGTCCGCTTCGTTGATAAAGCCAATCACAGGCAATATAGACGACCAGGGTTGTTGTCAGTCCTAACAGCGGCGATGCGGCCAGGTATACCCAGGCTTCGAAAAGCGTTTCAGGTGTCATCAGTCGATTGAGCTGTGGTTGAATGCCGAGTGCGCACCGCCAATTCCAATAACAAGACGGTAACGCTCAATGCGATTAGTGTGCTGATGAACAGTGCCGCGCCAATGGCGAACCACTCGTTTTCAAAACGCTGAAAATGCGATACTACGCCGACACCAGCAGGCACAAAGAGAAGCGAGAAGTGTCCCAGAATAGCCTGAGAAACGGGCTCAAACGAACCTCGCCAACCTTTGCGAATTACGAGTGTAGTAAAGAGTGCCAGCATGCCTAATACAGGACCAGGAACAGGAAGCTGGAACACAATAACAATTGTCTCACTGACGAGTTGAAACAACAGCAAAATTGTAATGCCTGGAATGATATTCATTGTTTAGGAGAGGGTGGTGTCAGAGAGAGGTTCTGACCCGTGCGCTTTTGTTTACGGATCAATTGGTTTTGCACACGTCTTCAGCAAAGCTTTTGATATCCCTGATGGAAGCTAGATAAACCTCAGGCATCGCGGCACGGTAAGACATGTCCCCGGCATGGGTCACACCATTGATCGTCCGGCTGCTGGAAGTGACGCCAGCTTCAAGCAATTTTCTATTGTAAGCCAAGCCTTCATCCCGCAAGGGGTCCAATTGACAGACCGAGATAAAATGAGGGGGCAGGCCTTTAAGCTCAGAAATCTCAGCATGCAATGGCCAGGCGAGGGGGTTTTTAGCGTTTTCTCCCGTTGGGTCATAAAGCTTAAAAAGTGCAGCCATCATTGTGCAACTTAAACCCAGTTCGTCATTTTCGACCAGAGACGGTAACGACGGGTCCTTATCCAGATAGCGATTTGAGACGTTGGGGCATTGTGCATAAATGCCATCGATTGCGTGCAAGGTATTGTCCCGCTTGGCTTTCAAGCAGGTCGCCAGTGACAGGTTGCCGCCACCTGATTCGCCGGAGATTACAATCCCAGAAATGTTGAGGTCAGCTTTGTGTTCGGCCATCCAATGTAGTGCCGCACTACAATCATGCAATCCGGCAGGGAAGGGGTGTGGTCCCAGCTTTCCGGCGCCGTTGCGAAACTCTACGCCCACAACAACGAGACCGGTTGCGGCCAATTCGCTGCGCCAGCGATCATACATGGACCCGGCCGCAGACATCAGGACCATGCCGCCACCATGTATATGTAAGATCCCAGGTAATGTGCCTTGAATATTCTCGGGGCGATGTATGTAGAGGGTTATTTCATTACCATCGAGGCCGTCAATCACCCGCGTTTCTCGAGTAACGCCTGATAGAGGCGGCCAGGTGCTGGTCACGGCATTGTTGAGTGCTTCATATCCTTCTTCCGCCATTGCGCAGAAGGCCAATAATTCCTCAACGCTCGAATTCTCGCTCACAGGTAATGGTGGTGCTTCGTCGAGCAGACCCAGTGCATCCATCGCTCTAATCATTCTGGGATCCGCTCGTGGATCGTCACGCAATGTAAGGTCTGGATTGCCGAGACGACCCGGCAGTAGTGGTAGCTTTTTCTCAGACATTACGGCATCCCTTTATGTTCGATTTGTGTGTGCACGAAGAGTTCACGCGGGCAGACGTCGGTTGCTTCACGAACCCTTGATGAAATGTTCGAGCACATTGTTGGTCACCCTGGCGACATCGCTATCTCGCAGCCCGTAGGCCCAATCGGTACAACCGGTCGTGAATATCTCGCCCCGACCACGTTTAAAGGTGCCCATGACGGCGTGACCGTTGGCGAATCGTGCACGCATCTCAGGCGTATCGGCACCACCGATGCGTGCGGCAACCCAGTTGAGTTCACCTATGTAATTGTCGGCCAGCTCGCCGGGTGCTTCTTCGGTTTCCCATAAACGAGCGTCAGCAGTTGCAAGAATCTCAAATCCTTCCGGTGTGTCGTCAGTAAACGCAGGCACCATTCGATTATCGATAAAAGTCAGTTCACAGCCGTCGCACTCGTAACCCAGCACGAGCCCGTCTGATCCCAGATCGTCTCCAGCCTTCAAGCCTGTGTTTTTTAAAGACCAGTGTTCCGGTTGCCAGATAGTGTAGCCACCTGTTCCTTCAGGGGAATTGGGCATGTGGGCATAGCCACCCCGGCTAAAAGAAACGCCTGTCATTTGGCTTTCCGGACGACCGATGAGTGGGTCGGACCACATCGTCGCAAGGTTGGGCGTCTCCCCAGGACCATGATCCGAATTGAAAACCGGATCGTCTTGAATGTCACATTTGTAACTTGTCATTTGATGGTAGCCCTCATCGAAACGGACTTGCCAGAAGGATGTATTACCAGAGAAGAAGGCAGCATTGCCGCCGGTATCAATATAATTTTCTACCGTATTGCGCATACCTGCCGACCAGTATTCATCATGCCCAACCGAGATGTAGGCTGGGTAGCCATCAAGTAGGTCGGGATATTGATGAAGGTCATAGCTTACAGCGTAGCCAAGGTTGTAACCCTGTGACTCTGCCCAGCGAGCGAATAAAATTTCCCAATTTGCCCACCCGGCAGCCATGCTCCAGTCGTCGTAGCCTGCAGCGACAAAGGCGCGTGCGTCCTCTTTGCCCCAATCCTGAAATCGGGCAATTCGATGTCTGTGTGGATCAGCTTTTGCGAGAAATCCGGGCTGCAAGGGCCGCATCGGTGAGACAACATGACCGCCGGTGTAATAGCTCAAACCACCCCAGGTGTTGTAGGCATTCCAGGTCGACGTTGAGAGCACGAACATGGCATCAGCGGGTGTTGATGCGCGAACAACAAAAAATGCATCTGACTTGTTGCCATCGGAGTCTTCAAGACGAATAAGATAAAAACCGGAAGGCCAGTCTGGCTCAATCGACAATTCAAGTGTGGGCTGCCACTGGCAGCCGTTTTCTGCAATGTCGTCTGTGATGGGTTGATCGATGCCCGGCAGGTCATGACGCACCAGCACCGTTTTATCTTCGGCGCCCTGACGAATCACTTCTATCTGGAAACTGCTGGCTTCGGTGTGACAGTAAAGCGTAATGGGTTCCTTGTGTCTGGCACTTTGTGGCCAACAGTAAGCTGCAATCATGCGGGTGCAGCTTTTTGATTTTGTGCTGAGGCAGGGCCAAGCGCGGTAAAGGCATCGTCGACTATCTCAAAGGTGCGTTGCAGATCGGCATCCGTATGGGCCGTTGAGACGAAATGATTATGGTAGCTCAAGAGGTATACCCCACGTCCGACACATTCATCGATCCACCTCTGGTGGGTTTTACCGTCCACGTTGGCGAGTCTGTAATACGGCATCGCTGGAACGCCTGAAGCCACAAGATCGTAACCATGAAAGGCCGCGACATCGATCAGCCCCTCATTCAATTTGTTACCGATATTGGTCATCACGTTTGCCGCATCGATTTTTTGTAGTTCCAGCAATGTGGCGCGAGCAGCCGCCATGGGCGCTGCGTTAAAAAACTGTGTACCTGTGAAGTAAACGTCCTGCGCTGTTTGCTTAAGTGCATCTGATCCTGTCAGCGCTGCAAGTGGATAGCCGTTTGCAATGGCCTTGCCGAAACAGATTAAATCCGGTGTAAATCCGTACGCTACGTTTGAACCGGCGAGGTTAATGCGAAAACCAGCGCGCACATCATCGACAATAAGAACAATGTCATTTTTACGGCACAGGGCTTCGATCTTTTGCCAGTATCCGTCAGCAGGTAACTCATTGTCCCTGAACACAGGATGGTCATAAGGCGATGAAATGAAACCGGCGATGTCACCGGGATGCTGATCGATGACTTTTTGCAACGCCTCGACATCGTTCCATGGAATTTGAATCACATGTTCAGAGTCTGCTGGTATCGAGCCGGCTCTTCCGTCCTGCATCCAAGCTGCAACGCCATGATAGCCTTCGTGCACTTTCACGAGTTTTTGTCGACCGGTTGCGGCGCGGGCAACGAGGGCAGCAAGAGAGGTGCCATCACCCCCATTTTTACTAAATAGCGCCCAGTCAACTGCAGTGACCATATCAACGAGCGTTTCAGCGAGTTCTACCATGACAGGTGAGGCCAGGCTTACCGTATTGCCAGCCTTAAGCTGTTTTAGTGCAGCTTCGTCGACCGCCGGGTGATTGTATCCGAGGATCATGGGTCCATAGGCGCACATGTAGTCGATAAACTCGTTGTTGTCCACATCCCAAAAACGTGATCCTTCGCTTCGGGAAAAATACTTAGGCCCGTCTTTTTTGACACTAAAGCCGTAGTGGCCATTTATACCGCCGGGTATCACCGCCTTGGCGCGTTCGTACAATTTGTTTGATGTGGAGACGTCATACTTTGTCATGACTGGCTTCCTTTATAGTTAGGCAATATGTGGCTAGAAATTAGTCGCTATCTAGCTGGTCTTTGTTGACGCGCTAGGATTGCAGGAAAGTCAGGCATCCAGCGGCCTCCAGCACACCGTCGAGTTCAGCATTACCCGAAACGGTAGCATATTTTTCTCGTAACACGGCCAGCGACTTTACGTGATACTTCTGCGGTTTCTGGGCAAAGCTCTGGCCTTTCAGGTCTACGGCAAATTCTTCTTCACCGGCAGTCATGGCAACGGTATTGGCAACAGTCCAGGGTGCAAACAGATCGCCAATCTGGTCTTTGACAAAGGGCATCAGGGTCGGTGCCAGTGCGTCCCAGTTTTCATAATCACCATTGTCGGTTGGCCACAGCATGCGGTGTATCCAGTCTAATAAATGTGGCGCACTAGCTTCGATCAATGCGCCACCGGTGGGGTCCGTCCACGCGCAGTAAAGCTGGCCCCATAGGCCAAAATCGCCGAACGCAGGCTTGCCGCCAAATAAGTATGGGTGCTTGCTAAAGTGAGTATCTAAAAGTTTGATGCCATCTTTGAAGGATTGTTCGATTTGTGGCGCCGTTTGTTCATTCGAGCCGACAAAGAAGACGCGGCCTTTCATATGTTCAACGATCTGATCGCGAATAGTTGCACGCGTCGCGTCATCCGCATCCGGTGCATTTAGCGCAGCGATTCTGCCTCCGGCGCTTGTGCAGTCTTCATCGCGAGCCCAGCGCAGATGGAAGAACCACTTGTTACCCCATTCGTCACCGAACTCTTCAATCATTGTTGAGATGAACTGACAGATCGGATCTTCAGGGTGAATTGTAGGTCCGGGGAATCGTTGTTCTATTGCTTCAATGATAGGCGTTGAATCCTGCAGTGATTCTTCTTCAGGGGTCACTACCAGCGGGATAATCGGAATCTTTGCGAATTTCTGATACTCGTCTGCCGATGCGGCATTGCGAACGATCCATTGATGGGGGATCTGCTTATAGCGAAAGTAGGATCGAATCTTGACGGAGAAGGGAGATAGTTCCGCACCAAATATTCTGTATTGATCTGTCATGGTTTAAGACTCCGTTCTCAGTGATTTGTTATCGGCAATGGCGGCGCCGCTCTTGGCGGTTTCTGCTTTACGTTCGGCGCTCCACTGATCTATTTCATCCTTCGGCATGCCGTATGCCAGGCCTCGGCCCACGGCAGGTCTCGCTCGCACACGATCAATCCACGCCATGACATTGGGCTGGTCGGTCATGTTGATTTTGCTCCACTTCCAGCCACGTACCCATGGGTAGATGGCGATGTCGGCGATCGTGAGATTGTCGCCACAAACATAGTCGCGGCCCTCGAGCCGGTGATTCAATACGGAGGCAAGGCGTCGCCCCTCTTTCAGAAATCGTTCCAGCGGATGAGCTTTGGCCGCGTCATCGACGTCATCCATGTATCTCGTGTAACTCAATTTATTACCGAATACTGGGCCAACGTTTGCTGCCTGCCAGTACAGCCAGGGAAGAATTTCCCAGCGTTTTTCACCTTGGGGGAAAAGGTCAGAGGGATATTTTTCACCCAGGTATTGAAGGATGGCGCAGCTCTCCATAATGTCGACATCGCCATCAATCAGTACCGGGATTTTTTGATTCGGATTGTGCCGCGTGAATTCCTCAGAGAACTGTTCACCCTCCGTTAAACTGATGTTGCGTAGTTTTAGTTCGGGCATATCTATCCCGGCTTCAATCAGCTCTTCCACCATAATGGTGACTTTCCAACCGTTGGGTGTTGCCGCTGTCCATAAATCCATTGTTCAGGTTCCTAGTATTTTTTTGCGAAGTTGTGCGGTGTGCTGTTCTATTGCAGCAATGTCGTCATCCAAGTAACCGAGTGCTTCCATCACCTCCCTGGTGGCGTTGCCGAGTGTCGGTGGGGCGGCTTTTACTGATCCAGGTGTCTCACTCAAATGAATTAGGTTGCCGACTACTCGGGATTCGCCAACGCCATCGAACTCCATAGGCACAATGTATTCGTTGGCAATCGTTTGGGGGTCGTTAGCGACCTCCTCATGGTTTTGAATCTTTTCAGCGATGATGTCGTCCCGCGACTTAATGAACGCTGTCCATTCTGAACTTGTTCGATTGGCGAACACCTTTGCCATATCAGCGCGCACGCGTTTTACGGCGGCGTCATCCTGGCCATCAGGCAGTGCGCCCATCCGTTTGAATCCGTCATCCCAGAGCGGGTTGCTGGCCAGATCTGGCAGGCCGCCATACTCACAGAACGGTTTCCATGCGCCATCGCCGATCAGGCAGAAGATAAACGCTTCACCATCACTTGCGGCATAGACGCCCCAGGGTCCGCGAATGTTTGGCATATGATTCCCGGCGCGTTTCAAGGGATTACCCGTCAACAGGTATTGCTGTATTTCCCAGGACTGCAGCCATATTTGTGTTCCCAGGCTAGAGGTATTCACCTGCTGAGCGACACCGTGGCGTTCTTTGGCCAGTAGTGCCGTGACAATTCCCAAGGCAAAGTGCATGGCGCCGGCGCCATCGGCGATAGTTGCACCGGACGGCGTAGGCAGCCCATCAGATGGCCCACACATGTTAGCCAGTCCTCCACGCGCTTGTACGGCACCTTCAACCATCGGCCTGTCCGCATCAGGCCCAAGTGGGCCAAAACCATTGACCGTGGCATAGATTACATTGGGGTTTAGTTTTTTTACGCTGTCGTAGTCAAGTCCCAGACGATTAAGAAATGGCGCGCGGTAGTTGCTCATGAAAACATCGGCATCTTTTATTAGTCTGCGAACCAGCTCTATGCCATCCTCTGTATTCACATCCAGACAGACTGATCGTTTGCCACGATTGCCGGCGGTGAACATCGAACCCGGTGTCTCCGGTGGTGTGTCGTTGTTCACACCTCTGTGAAATCGGCTTGAGTCGCCGATTGGCGGCTCGATCTTGATGACATCAGCGCCCATATCAGACAGATAGACACCTGCTGCGGGTCCTTGTATTGCAGTACCCATTTCAATGATGGTGTAACCGGTCAGTGGTTGAGGCATTGTGATTCCTGGTTCCTAGCGTTAAATTTTGGCTTCTGTCGTTAATTGCTAACCGAGCTTTGAAAAATCGGGCTCTCGCTTTTCCAAGAAGGCGTTGATCGCCTCCATGTTCTCCGGGCCTCCATGGAGTTCGTCATAGACGGCGTTTTCTGCGTCCATCGTCGCTCGTATTTTCTCGCGCACAGGCCCCATCGAGAGTTCCTTTGATCGTATCAATGCTACCGGAGAATTGGCGGCCATGGTTTGCGCCCGCGTCATGACTTCATCGAGTAGAGCGTCGTCGGGAAATACATCCAGCACCAGGCCTGATTCCTTACATTCATTGGCATCAAACCAGGCGGAGGAATAGAGCATCCAATTGGCCGCCTGATGACCCATCATGCGGGGGAACAGATAGGTGCTCGCTGCTTCGCCGACAACGCCGAGCGACGTAAACGGACAACGCAGTCGCGCGCTTTGCGCCATAAAGGACATGTCTGCTAGTCCTATTATGGTGGCACCAAAACCAACGCCAAACCCATTGATCGCTAGCAACAGAGGCTTAGGGAAATCAATCAGCGTATTGAATAGGCCAGGTACGCCATGCTTAGGCGGTTCGATGTCTTTACCGACTTCACTGAGGTCAAGCCCGGTTGTAAAGGCTCGGCCAGTACCCGTGATGATTACGACGCGAACGGCTGCTTCTGCTTGAGCCGCTAGCAGTGCTTCGGTCAGGTCGTCGAACTGTTGCCCGTCGAAGGCATTCATCGCTTCCGGTCGGTTTAACGTAATCGTTCGAACGTGGCCATCATCTGTTGTCAGTATCATTAGTTATTCCTTTGCAAAGTAAAACTCGATTTCGACTATAGCGAATCAGCCCCGCCGCTGTCTTTTGTGGAAATCCTGTGTAGATGATCAGTCTGTTTGGCGACAGCAGGCGTCTTTTTCAGCGTATGTCCGGCCGTCGTTTAGCCGTTAAGCGAAATTCAATACTCGGACAATTTAGACATGTTGTCTAATGCAATTACCGTCATGTAATATGCGTCAGATGCATGCTTCTGGAGTCCGATTATGCGAATGAATATTGATCTGAAGAAAATCAGACACGTGGTGGAGGTTGCTCATTCAGAATCAATCACCACTGCCTCACATACACTCGCCATTTCTCAGCCAGCGTTAACAAGGAGCATCGCGGATGTAGAGAAACAACTGGGCGTACAGCTGTTCTTGCGCATGAGCCGTGGCATGCGATTAACCGAGGCGGGGCAGGTATTCGTTGACCAGGCGCAGAGAGTCATAAAGAGTGTCGACGATCTGTTTATCAATACAGAGGACTATCTCAACCTTAAACTTGGCAGGTTAAGACTTGGCATCGCGCCATCGGCCTATCAGGTCTATATCAACGGACCACTGGAAGAGCTGGTCAAGGCGTATCCCGGCATGCAGCTTGAACTCGTTGTCGGATCAGCGGAACAACTCGCGCCCAGAGTGATCAGTGGTGATCTTGATGTGTTGTGGGGTGCCGCCAGACCACTGACTCAATGGCCCGAATTGAAAGTGACAGTGTTACGCGACTTGTATTATGGATTTATGATTCGAAGGAATCATCCGTTGACCAAACTGAAAAAGATCAGCGAGGCTGACCTGCTGAAATACCCTATTTTATTACCCGCAACGGTCCAACCGATTCATATCGATGTTGCCACGCGGTTTGCACCCAATGGCTTGCCGCCAATGCATCCAAGGTACGTTACCGATGATTTTGAGTTAACCAAATCTATTGTTGCCAGCACTGATACTTTTTCACATGTTGCTTCACTATCACCAAAGTTTGCAGAAAGGCTGAAGCGTTTTGTTATTCTTGATGGTGTCGTTAATATTCCGCCGCAACAACTGGCATATGCTGTGGCAGCAACCAAAGCTAAATCGCCTGCTGTTGAAGCTTTTGAGGCAGTTGTATCAGCTAGCATTGGGTGAGGCGCGTCGTCGGTCAGCTACGGGCTGATTCGTCAGAACATTGTGGGGTAGTGAAAAAGATATCTGGTGACCAAAATTTTGAGGGTCAGGAATAAAAATAGAATCGCTGATTAATATCCGTCTTTCGTTTTAGAAGTAGGTAACTCAAATGCCGCGCATGGCGCCATCTGTACTTGAAGAATTTCTGCAGCAACCGCACGTTGCCGTGTTGGCCTCGCTGCGGCGTGATGGCAGGCCCTACACGGTGCCCATCTGGTGGTTCCATGACGACGGCGTGTTTTGGCTTACTGGTACAACCAACCGACTCTGGTGCAAACAGTTGCAGTTTGACCCGCGTTGTTCGCTGTGCATTGAGGCGCTGGCACCTGTCGCCGGGCACGTTGGGATTGATGGCGTAGCCGAGTCGTACCTGCTTCCCGAGTTTGATATCTGGCCTGTTACTCGCAAGCTTGCTGAGAAATACGTGGGCAATGGGCGTTCGGGGGTAACCGACAACAGCAAGGCCGTCGATAAGTTTTTTGCCAACATGCGCACGGAGCCACGTATGCTATTTCGACTGATCCCTGAAACCACACGGGCAATCGATATGCGAGTGTATCGCGGTAAGCGCGCTGACCGGGATTTTCAAGAGCGCCGCTAGCGCTGGATCAGACCACGCTCTGCCAAATTGGTACTTCAGGAAAAGTCGCTCGGGACAAATCGAATCTTGCGTTCGTAGGACCGCTAATCCTCTGTGCGGGTGTGTAACAATTTTGTGTGGGTAGCTGATATACCTAAAACGTATATCTCTTGCTTAAGAATGCATTGGACAGCATGTCTAAACTGCATGACTATCTTACTCAATGTCGATTGAAAGTCTTTGCGCTTTAAGAGTGACAAACCTCGGTAATGGTCCGTATCTCGAACGCTATGGGTCCTATTATCCAGCGCTGCCCGCAATCGCATGTTAGGAAAGGATCAAAGTTAGCCCAGAACCAATTCAGGACTACCCATGAACGTCACAGATGCCGTAAACACTCGAAAATCCATACGCGCCTTCCTCAACACGCCAGTTGCTGATGAACTCGTTGCCGAACTTCTCACAAAAGCAGCTCGGGCACCTTCAGGTGGCAATCTGCAACCCTGGCGAATTAGCGTGATTAACGGTGCAACGATGCCGCGATTCTTGTCGTTTCTAGCCGATACCGACATAGAGGATAAGCCCGCCTATGACATCTATCCCAGGGATCTGAAGTCGCCTTATCGAGATGCGCGGTTTAAAGCGGGGGAGGACATGTACGAGTTATTGGGAATTCCGCGCGAAGACAAGCCTGCGCGCTTTGCGCATCTTGCTCGCAACTACAATTTTTTCGACGCACCGGCTGGCTTGTTCTGCTTTGTTGATCGTCAGATGGGCATGCCGCAGTGGTCTGATCTGGGAATGTTCTTGCAGACATTCATGCTATTGGCCCAGGAAGCGGGTCTTGATACCTGCGCACAGGAAGCTTGGTCTATGCGAGCGGTCTCTGTCAGCGCGTTTGTTTCGGCGGACCCGGAATGGATGCTTTTTTGTGGGATAGCGCTCGGTCACCGAGACACCAACCATCCGGTGAATACTCTGGTAACGGATCGCGAACCTTTAGAAAATTGGGCGACATTCGTTGAATGAGCCGCTCGATTTCAGAATGGTCATTTCAACCAAAGTCATCTTTGCAGATTGTTGTAAACCTACTTCAGCTTGATACGTCAAACAAAACTGTGATTATGGGTGGGGAACTCTATGTCTTTTAACTCTATATCGTTCAAGAATGTTCTGGTCGATATCGAAGACCACGTGATGATTCTGACTATTAATCGTCCAGCTAAAATGAATGCCCTCGATCCTCTTACGCACCGTGAAATGGCTGAGGCTATGGAAAACTTTGCCGCTGACGATGACCTGTGGGTCGCAATTGTTACCGGGGCGGGTGAAGCAGCGTTCTGCGCAGGTGGTGATCTCTCGTCAATGCAAGGCAATTTCGATGACAACGAAGAGCAGGAATACACAGTGCCTGACAGTGGCTATGGCGGGATAACTAACCGGTTTGATTGCGACAAACCGGTTATCGCTGCCGTAAATGGGTTTGCGGCTGGTGGAGGCTTTGAAATAGTGATGGCTTGTGATCTGGCCGTCGCCTGTGACCTAGCCAGTTTCGGTTTGCCCGAACCCAAGGTAGGTGTTGTTGCCTATGCCGGTGGCATGCATCGTCTACCTCGCACGCTCACGAGCAAACGGGCCATGGAGATACTGCTTACCGGTGATTTTATTGATGCTGATACAGCTTTGAATTGGGGGCTGATTAACGAAGTGGTGCCCGCAGATCAATTAATGACGGCAGCCAAAGTCTGGGCTCAACGTGTGCTTAAATGCTCGCCGGTTGCTATTCGCGCTACCAAACAAGTCGTTCGAAAGGGATTAAATAATGTCAGCGTAGAAGACGCGATGGCGGGTCAGGAGCGAGGTGACTATCTGGCCCTCAGTGAATGGAGTGCCAGCCACGACACCAAAGAAGGAATCGATGCCTTTGTGCAAAAGCGTTCGCCCGAATGGCGGAATAGCTAGTTCAGGTGTCAGAGCACGACCCGTACAACTACGAGATCAATCGATCCGCTAGTAAGGAGGGGAACGGTGAGCGTACCGTACCGAAGTCATGACCCAGGACAATAAGTCGAAGCATCCGAAAGTGGGTGGCGTTTACGCACATTACGTTTTGTTTGTGCTGTTGATCGTATTTATTTTCAACTTCATCGATCGCAATATTCTTGCGATCCTGTCACAGGATATTCAAGCAGACCTGCGCATAGGCGATGCGGAAATGGGTTTCTTGTATGGGACAGTCTTTGCGCTGTTTTATGCCGTCTTTGGAATACCACTGGCACGGTTTGCCGATGTCTGGGTGAGGCGCAGCCTGATTTCTGGCGGTATATTTTTCTGGAGCCTGATGACTGCGCTGTCTGGACTCGCCCAGTCGTTTCCAATGCTGGCAATGCTTCGCATTGGTGTGGGTGTGGGTGAGGCCAGTGCGACCCCTGCTGCTTATTCGATGTTGTCGGACTACTATTCGCCCAAAGTCAGGGCAACGGTGCTGGCCATCTATTCCAGCGGCGCCTATATAGGTGGCGGCATAGGTTTGTTTCTGGGCGGGTTCCTGCTGGAATCCTGGACCACGATGTTTCCGGACCCGACTGATGCGCCATTGCAACTCAAAGGATGGCAGGCCGCATTCATGGCGGTGGGTTTGCCTGGGATTTTGATGGCGGTCTGGGTGCGTACACTTAAGGAACCCAAGCGGGGTATCAGTGAGGATCTCATCACCGAAGATCACCCGGCACCATTTTCCGTGCTAAAAGCGGAGCTGGCATCGATCATGCCTTTTTTTAATCTGGTTGGGTTGGCACGACAGGGTGCATCTCTTAAGGCGAATTTCATCGCGGCGATCACAATCGCAATCGCCGCCACCATCCTGGCCATCGCAATGGACAATATACCGCAGTGGCTGGCATTGGGTATCGGCGTTTATGTGGCGTTTTCGTGGGGTCAGTCGCTTAAGGCAAGAGATCCGGTGACCTATCACATGATTTTTGGCTCCAAAGCCATGCTGTACACGATGATAGCCTTTCCAACGATTTCGTTTGTGACCTATGGCATTGGCTTTTGGACACCGGCGCTGGTGCTGCGCGTACACGACACGAGCCCTGGTGAGGTTGGTATGTACCTCGGTCTTGGTGGTGCGATGGGTGGCCTTATTGGGATTACACTGGGTGGAATCTTTGCGGATTGGGCTAAGCGCAAACGTCCGGCTGGACGGCTTGTTGTAGGTTATGTGTCGGTTTTTGGAACCGTACCATTGGTGCTGTGGATGATTTATACACCCAGTCTAACGACAGCTTTTATTCTGTTCTTTTCTCACCACCTATTCAGCGCGGCCTGGCCGAGTGTGCCTCCGTCAATTGCTACTGAACTCGTGTTGCCAAGGATGCGAGCCGTGGCAGGTGCTTATTACATTTTGATTAACACCATGATTGGTCTGGCATTGGGTCCTTATTTTATGGGTCAAATGTCGGATATGTATGCCGCTGGCGGAATGAGTTCGGCACAATCGCTGCAGACTGCAATGGCCACGTCCCTTTTGGTGTTTGGATTAACGCTGATCTTTTTAACATTGGCCTGGCGGCATTTGCCAAAAGATGAGGCAAGTCGTCTGGATAGGGCGCGATCATTGGGCGAACAAATTTGACATGGCGTACAAGTTTTTGCGCGGCGGTCGAGGATCCACTGATGCGTGCTCTAATCGAAGACATGGATGTGGCACCAGAGCGGCGATTGCGCGGATCATTTCGTTCGTGGTTCGGCCTGCGCCTTGGTGCGGACGTTGGGCACTTGAGTATGCCGGTCATACTGATGGGTGGTGGTCAAGATGCTGTGGTGCCGCTAACAGATATGCTGGAGACCTGGGCAATGTATCCAGCAGGTACTGGCTTGCATATCTGGCATGGTCAAGTCATTCGCCCAATCTTGATGCCCCGGCACAATTCGCTGAGGTGTTAGGCCATTTTATCGAGGTGGGCATACCGGCGCAGCTTTCAGCCCAGAGTTGAAAGTCAGGCGAAAGCGCATGATGCGTTAACAATTCTTTAGATAAGCAGGAAAAGTTTAATGAAATCCCCCATATGCGAATTGCTAAATATTGAATTTCCACTGGTTGCTTTTACGCACTGCCGTGATGTTGTTGTTGAAGTGTCCAAAGCCGGTGGTATCGGTGTGCTAGGCGCGGCGGCCATGAAGCCGGAGCAGCTTGAAGTTGAGCTTGCGTGGATCGATGCGCACATTGATGGCAAACCCTACGGCGTTGATCTGATTGTGCCAGCCAGCTTTGAATCAAAAGGACAAGATGTCGACCGTTCAGCCATGGTGGCGAAAGTGCCCGATGAACATTTCAAGTTTGTGAAAGACATTCTGGCGCAGCACGATATTGATCCCTCTATTATCGATGCCAATAAATCGCGCGGGGGAACGCTGCTTGGCGACAACATGAAGGATAGTGGTGCTAAGGCGCTGCTTGATGTCGCATTTGCTCATCCCATTAGTTTAATTGCCAACGCCCTCGGTACGCCGCCTGCCTATATGCTGGAACGCGGAAAAGCAGCGGGCGTGAAAGTTGCAGCACTGGTCGGTGCAAAAGAGCATGCCATCAAACAAGTTGAAGCTGGTGTGGATATCTTGGTGGTTGCCGGGGGTGAAGCTGGCGGTCATTGCGGTGAAGTTTCAACGCTTGTGTTGGTGCCTGAAGTGGCTGATGCGATTAAGCCCTATGGGGATACGCCGATTCTGGCAGCGGGCGGCATTGTGACGGGTCGTCAGATGGCAGCCTGCATGGCTATGGGTGCCTCGGGCGTATGGACTGGTTCTGTGTGGTTGACCACTGTGGAGGCAGAGACATCACCTGTGGTGAAGACCAAAATGTTAGCCGCTTCTTCAAAAGATACCGTTCGGTCAAAAGCCCGCACTGGCAAATCTGCTAGGCAATTGCGAACTGCCTGGACTGATGCCTGGGAATCTGATGACGCGCCCGAGCCGCTTCCGATGCCATTACAATCTATTGTTTCAGAACCGGCGATGGCAAGAATCACAAAGCTTGCGGAAGGTGGCCATGAAGGTGCAACTAAATTGGCGAGTTACTTTGTTGGACAGGGTGTGGGCTTAATGAATGAGAGCCTTTCGACCAAGGCAGTCGTTTATGAGTTTATGGAAGACTATCTCAACGCCACAGAACGGTTGAATGATTTTTCTGCAGATTAGAAGCTTTTCGAACCGATGCGCTGAGCGGACAGCGAGCTTTTGAGCCGACCGCAACATGGGTAGGAATCTTGCCTTATATGATGACCGATACGAACCGCGAATTTATTTTAGGAAAATGGATGATAAAAAATGAGTAGTACGAATAACGCAGAAAATTTGTCAGAGGCTATAGAACGAATGCGCGAGAAGTATCGCGTGGAACGTGAGAAGCGTCTGCGACCTGATGGCAGCGATCAGTTTATTGAAGTGAAAGATCAATTTGCGCACTTCAGTAAGGATCCTTTTGTCAACGAGGACGCTGGCAGGGCACGACGCAATAGCAAAGCTGAAGTGGTCATTGTAGGCGGCGGGTTCGGTGGTTTGTTGACCGCTGCACGCTTTAGCACCGCAGGCTATACCGATATCTGCGTCATCGAAGAGGGAGGTGATTTTGGCGGTACCTGGTATTGGAATCGATATCCTGGTGCGCAATGTGATATCGAATCTTACGTTTATCTGCCGCTGCTTGAAGAACTGGGCTACATGCCAACCGAAAAATATGCCCATGCTGATGAAATTTTCAATCATAGCCGCGCGATAGGAGAACACTACGGGCTCTACGAACAAGCCTTGTTTCAAACCAGGATGGTTGATGCTGACTGGAATGAAGAGGCGGGAACCTGGTCTGTACTCACTGATGGCGGAGATAAAGTTGAAGCTCAATTTTTGGTGTTAGCCACTGGCAACCTGACGCGACCCAAGCTACCCGGAATCCCCGGAATTGAAAAGTTTAAAGGCCACATATTCCATACCAGTCGGTGGGATTACGACTATACGGGTGGTGACAATAGAGGCGGTATGACCGGCCTTGCGGATAAACGGGTCGCTATTGTCGGTAGTGGCGCAACCGCTGTTCAGGCTGTACCCAAGCTTGCGCAAAGCGCCGAACATCTTTTCGTTTGTCAAAGAACACCGTCGACGATCGATGTCAGAGCTAACGGCCCGACCGACAAAGAGTGGTTTTCAAAGCTGGAGAAGGGCTGGCAGCAGGAACGTATCGAGAATCTGACCAATATTCTAAATGGCCTGCCCCAGGCGGAAGATCTTGTCGCAGACGGCTGGACTGACCTGATGCATAAAATGATCGAAGCAAATCGAGAAGCAAAAAAAGGCGGGGATAGAGGCGTGCCGCCCATGCGCCTGGCCCAGTACAGGAAGATGGAGGAGATCAGGGCGCGGGTCGATCAATGTGTTGAGGATGAGGCAGCCGCTGAAGCCTTGAAACCCTATTACGACATGTTTTGTAAGCGGCCGTGTTTCCATGATGAATACCTACCGTCGTTTAATCGGGATAACGTGACGCTGCTTGACACAGATGGTCAGGGGGTTGATGGCATTACGGCATCAGGCGTTGTCGTGAAAGGTGAAGAGTACCCGGTAGATTGTATTATCTTTGCAACGGGTTTTGAGGTTGGTGTTTCGATGCAGCGCAGGGTCGGTATTGATCTGAACGGTCGCAACGGTCTAAGACTGAGTGAAAAGTGGGCAGATGGTCCTCGGACCCTGCACGGGATTCATGTCAACGGCTTTCCCAATTGCTTCATTCTGGGCGGGGTTCAATCGACCATCGCTTTTAACGTGCCGCACCATCTTGACGAGCAGGCGCGAACTATCGCCTTGATTCTGGAGGAGATCCGCGAGAAAGGCCTTGGCAGAGTTGAGGCGACCGAAGACGCAGAGAAGGCATGGGTGGATGGCATTATTAATGATGGGCAAAAAGTGTCACTACCGGGACAGGACCCTTGTACGCCCGGTTACTACAACAATGAGGGACAATCGACGAAAAATGGCCGTTACTTTAGAGCATTCAAGGGTGGACCACCCCGGTATTTCAAGAAGCTGAAGGCGTGGCGCGAAGATGGGAATTTTGATGGCATTAATTTCGGCTAGTGCTAAAGAATATTCGTTTAATGAATTCTAAAAGAATTAAAAGGAGCGCTCTATGAGCACCAAAGTTAAAGTCGCCGGTGTCGGCATGATTCCATTTACTAAGCCCGGTGCGAGTGACACCTATCCTGTAATGGGCGAAACGGCTGCTCGGTTAGCGATTGAGGATGCAGGGTTATCCTACAGCGATATTGGTCAAGCCTATGTCGGATATGTTTACGGTGATTCGACCGCAGGCCAGGCGGCGCTCTACGGGCTTGGCATGACTGGCATCCCCATTGTTAACGTGAACAACAACTGCGCAACGGGTTCGTCTGCGCTGTTTCTTGCACGTCAGGCTGTAGAAGCGGGCATTGTGGATTGTGCGCTTGCGTTAGGTTTCGAACAGATGAATCCCGGCGCACTGGGCGCTGCATTTAGTGATAGACCAAGCCCGCTGAAACGATTTTTTAAGGAACGAAAAACCCTTCAGGAAGTAGACAAGCAAGCGCCGGATGCTGCGCAATATTTTGGCGGTGCAGGTAAAGAATATGCGGATGAATTCGGTACGCGCACTGAAACCTTCGCCAAGATATCCGAGAAGGCACGAATGCATGCAGCGAATAATCCCTACGCCGTGTTCAGGAACCTGCTTACTGTCGAAGAAATAATGGCCTCACCCCATATCTATGGGCCGCTGACGCGGTATCAGTGTTGTCCGCCTACCTGCGGTGCGGCGGCGGCAGTAATCTGTAGCGATGAGTTTGCGAAAAAGCATGGATTGAACAACGCCATCAGTATTAAAGGTCAGGCAATGACAACAGATTATGAGAGTACTTTGTCGGCGCGCTCGCTCAGAAAACTGGTCGGTGTGGATATGGCCAAGAGTGCCGCAGACCAGGTCTTTGAACAGGCTGGTGTGGGCCCGCAAGACGTGCAGGTTGTTGAATTGCATGATTGCTTCACCACGAACGAACTACTGACCTATGAGGCACTTGGACTCACGGCAGAAGGCACAGCAGAGAAGTTTATCTGGGACGGCGACAATACCTACGGAGGACGTGTCGTCACGAATCCCTCCGGTGGGCTTTTATCAAAAGGGCATCCATTAGGAGCGACTGGGCTCGCGCAATGCACAGAACTCGTTTGGCAATTGCGTGGTGATGCTGGCCTGCGACAGGTTGAGGGTGCGACCCACGCTCTGCAGCACAATTTGGGATTGGGCGGCGCATGTGTCGTGACGATGTATTCCAACGACTGATAGATAATGGGTAGGTCATTCTTTGCGGTAGTCGACATCGGAGATTTTTCAGGAAAATGGCTTGAAGGGCACCGTCAGGACTAGCGATTGGCAGAATGCTCGGGCGCACTAAGCTAATTGGCAACATGTGTGAAAACGCGGTTATTTTGTTATGGCATCGATTTTAGCTATGCAAAAAACGGATACCACATGACAAAAAAGTCATTGGACTACATGCCAAAATATAGCAACTATGGGCCTGCAGTTTGTGCGTACTTAAAAAGAATTAATACTAATTAAAAGGTTCGAGGAGCGATATGTTAATAAAGATATCTACAAAACACCTTGGTTTTATTTCTATTATCAGTTGTTCAATGATGAGTGCATTTGCTTTTGCGGAATCCAGTGTTGCAGAGCGGTTCATGGAAGAGGTTGTCGTTCGAGCAGAAAAGAAAGAGTCGACGCTACAGAGCACGCCGATCGCGATTACGGCAATTACTGAACAAGAGATCGAAAAGCGCGGTATCAGAACGATGCATGATGTTCAGTATATGGCGCCGGGTGTCACCTTCAATCAAACTGGTCCGACCGGTTTTATCACGATGCGTGGCGTCGGCGTTGAGTTTACGACCATCATGGCTGAGCCAGGTGTTTCGCTGCATGCAGATGGTGTTTACAAAGGCGGGTCGATGTCGTCCACCATTGCCATGTTTGATCTCGAAACGATTGAGGTTGTGAGGGGGCCACAGGGAACCTTGAATGGCCGGAATTCCACCGGTGGCAGTGTCAATATTTATTCTCGCATGCCAGGCGATGAAGCATCCTTCGAAGCGGGT